>Ga0316201_10000145_pt1 | contig 32407 bp, 21 predicted proteins | sample CS6wburrow_MG_FD_204516 | JGI IMG/M metagenome (GOLD analysis project Ga0316201, IMG submission 204516) | Coastal sediment microbial communities from Delaware Bay, Delaware, United States - CS-6 worm burrow | ecosystem: Environmental > Aquatic > Marine > Coastal > Sediment | place: USA...
TTAAGCGTTGTCCCTCTAATATCAATAAACACATCAATGATCACATCCGTTCTCAAAACCTTGAGCATTGATTCATTGATCATTGTTCGTTGTGCTATAATGCCCGGTTTTGCTATTCCCCCCCCCACCAAAAGAGATTTTTATAAATATGTCTGAAACGTTACTTTTTACATCTGAGTCCGTCTCAGAAGGTCATCCTGATAAAATGGCTGACCAAATTTCTGATGCGATTTTGGATGCCTTGTTAGCACAAGATGCCAAATCGCGTGTTGCCTGCGAAACGCTGATTAAAACCGGTATGGTCATGGTGGCCGGTGAAATTACCACTCGTGCCCAAATCGATGTGGAACAGATCGTGCGTGAGACTGTCAAAACAATTGGCTACAACAGCTCAGATATGGGTTTTGACTCGGCCTCTTGTGCCGTATTATCAGGCATTGGTAAACAATCCACTGATATTGCAATGGGCGTAGACGAAGCCGAAGATCATGAGCAAGGTGCAGGCGATCAAGGCCTCATGTTTGGCTATGCCAGTAATGAAACCGATGTCTTAATGCCCGCACCCATTACCTACGCGCATCGTTTAGTCAAACGTCAGGCAGAAGTGCGTAAAAAGGGTATATTGCCTTGGTTACGCCCTGATGCCAAAAGTCAAGTCACCTTCCGCTATGTTGATGGCAAGCCCACTGGCATTGATGCCGTCGTTTTGTCTACCCAACACGCCCCAGACATCGACAATAAAGCCTTACATGAAGCCGTCATGGATGAAATCATTAAACCCGTCTTACCTGAGTCATGGGTTGATAAAAAAACGCGGGTGTACATCAATCCCACCGGTCGTTTTGTCATTGGCGGCCCTATGGGTGATTGCGGTTTAACCGGGCGCAAAATTATCGTCGATACTTATGGCGGTATGGCCCGGCACGGTGGCGGTGCGTTTTCGGGTAAAGACCCTTCCAAAGTGGATCGTTCAGCTGCTTATGCCGGGCGCTATGTCGCAAAAAACATCGTCGCAGCCGGATTGGCAGAACGGTGTGAAATTCAGATTTCTTATGCCATTGGCGTTGCCGAACCGACTTCGATTCGCGTGGAAACCTTTGGCACTAGCAATATAGCAGAAGCCCGTTTAACACAATTAGTGCGTGAGCATTTTGATTTACGGCCACGGGGTTTGGTAGCCATGCTTGATTTATTGCGCCCGATTTATTATCAGACCGCAGCTTATGGGCATTTTGGACGTGAAGAAGAACAGTTTACTTGGGAGCGCACCGATAAGGTGGACAGTTTGCGCCAAGCTGCTGGCCTTTCATAAATCGTTGCCCTACTGTTAGCGACGGTCGTACAACGCCGTCGTACAATGAACAAATTAGTACAACCCGAAATAAACGAAATTGACTTTGTTATGTTGGTGTTTTTTGAAGGACTGAACATTAAGCCCTTGTTCTCCTCTTCTCAAAAATAAAGTCGTTTATTTCCGTTGTACTCATTACTTAACTGACTTAAATAAAAAAGAGAAAAAATGAGTACACAACCGATTATCAACATCAATCCGGATTATAAAGTGGCCGATATCAATTTGGCTGACTGGGGACGTAAAGAAATTGCTATCGCTGAGACAGAAATGCCGGGCTTAATGCAATTGCAAAAGGAATATGCTGATCAAAAACCCCTTTCTGGCACTCGCATTGCCGGTTGTTTGCACATGACAATACAAACGGCCGTATTGATTGAAACCTTGATCGCTTTAGGAGCAGAAGTACGTTGGTCATCGTGCAATATCTTTTCGACTCAAGATCATGCCGCCGCTGCTATTGCAGCTCAAGGCGTACCCGTTTTTGCTTGGAAAGGTGAAACTGAAGAAGAATTTTGGTGGTGCATCGAACAAAGCATCTTTGGCCCTGACGGTTGGCGGCCCAATATGATTTTAGATGATGGGGGTGATTTGACCCAAGTGATGCATGAGAAGTACCCCGATTTGCTGAAAAATGTCAAGGGCATTTCTGAGGAAACCACCACTGGGGTACATCGCCTCTATGAAATGATGGCCGATGGTTCATTGCAAGTGCCGGCTATTAATGTCAATGATTCTGTGACTAAGTCCAAATTTGATAATTTGTACGGTTGCCGTGAATCGTTGATAGATGGCATTAAACGTGCCACAGATGTGATGATTGCCGGCAAAATCTGCGTCGTCTTAGGTTATGGTGATGTGGGCAAAGGCTGCGCCCAAGCTTTTCGGGGTTTTGGGGCCACGGTATGTGTGACTGAAATAGACCCAATCTGCGCTTTGCAAGCGGCAATGGAAGGCTACCGAGTCATGACAATGGAAGAGGCAGCGCCCCTTGGCGATATTTTTGTGACGACAACCGGCAATATCAGCGTGATTACGCTTGAACATACGAAGCAGATGAAAGATCAAGCCATTGTGTGTAATATCGGCCATTTTGATTCAGAAATTGATATAGCCGCGCTACGTGAATATCAATGGGAAAACATTAAACCGCAAGTTGATCATGTGATTTTCCCCGATGGTAAACGCTTGATTGTGTTAGCAGAGGGCCGCTTGGTGAATTTAGGTTGTGCAACCGGCCATCCCAGTTTCGTCATGTCTAATTCGTTTACGAATCAAGTGCTTGCCCAGATTGAATTGTGGCATCATCACGAACGATATGAAAAAAAGGTCTATGTGTTGCCTAAAGAACTTGATGAAAAGGTAGCCCGTATGCATTTGAAACGCATAGGCGCTAAGTTGACTGAACTGACATCCACACAGGCTAATTATCTGAATGTGCCGATAGAAGGGCCGTATAAACCCGAGCATTATCGTTATTAAGCAGCCTTGTGTTCTTTGAATTGTGAATTGTTAAACTTCGTTACCGAAGGTGTGTTTCATTCTGAAATAAAGTCATTGTGAATTGTGTTCTTTGCCCCCGTCTTTGCATGCAAAAACAATTGTGAATTTATTGTATTTCAAACCTGTAAAATGATAAGGGGTTGAACTGTGAATTGAAAAATCATATTTTTGATATGTCAATAATAGTAATTAACTAATGTTACGCAAAGCGCTTTTAGAGGGCAACCACAAGGAATTGCCACTACATAAACATCAGGTGGTATTATTATTTAAATTTTGTCTTCCTTACATTCAAAATTTTATGAACTCGCTTGTAATTCCTGAACGAAGGGAAGCTTCGCTAATTCTGAACTCCTGAACTGCTTTCTCCACAATTCACAATTCTTTGCCCCAGTTTTTGCGTGCAAAAACTGGAGCAAAGAACACAATTCACAATTTAACAAATTAACGTGGATGTTCCTATAAAATTAATTATAGTCAGTGGCTTATCAGGTGCTGGTAAAACTATCGCTTTACATAGTTTAGAAGATATGGACATCTATTGCATAGATAACTTACCTGTTGGTTTATTGCCAACATTCATTGAGCAATCAAGTCAATATGGAAAGATTTATGAATGTGTTGCGGTAGGGATAGATGCCCGTACTTTGGCTTTACATGATGTTTCGGCTTTATTACAAACCCTAAGCGATACGCATACAGGATATCAGGTTTTATTTCTTGAAGCTGATGATACCGTACTGATCAAACGTTTCAGTGAAACGCGCCGTAAACATCCTTTAACCAAACAAAATGTCCCTTTGGTGGAAGCGATATCACTTGAGCGCCAATTACTGGAGCCCTTAGCCTGTAGTGCAGATATTCGTATTAACACCAGCCTAACCCATGTGCATCAATTGCGCGATATGATCAGGCTACGGGTAGGGTTATGTCGAAAACAAGCTTTCTCTTTATTATTTCAGTCTTTTGGTTTTAAATATGGCATTCCCTTTGATGCCGATTTTGTTTTTGATGTACGTTGTTTACCCAATCCTCATTGGACAACAAACCGAAATTTAACGGGTCGTGATTTAGCCGTGATCAATTTCTTAGAAGCACAACCTCAGGTACAGCAAATGTGTCAAGACCTTATTGCTTTTTTGGAGACTTGGATTGCCCAATTTGCAGCTGATGATCGGAGTTACCTCACCATCGCAATTGGCTGTACAGGTGGACAACATCGATCCGTCTATTTGGCCAATCTTGTGGCCCAGCATTTTACGCAACGGTATGAGGTATTAGTGCGGCATCGAGAATTATCCGTTATCAGTGAGAAGAAAGTCACGCTGATAACTGATCACTGAACTTTGATAACTGGTAACTGATCACTGAAATGAGCGTTGGCGTTTTGCTGATTACCCATGATGATATTGGCTCAAATTTGTTGGATAGCTTACAGCAAATGATGGGCGTGTTGCCTTTACCGGTGAAAGTCTTACCTATCCGTCATGAGAATGAGCCATTGGCATTTTGCTTCCATGCAGAAAATCTTTGCCAAACCTTAAACGACGGTCAGGGTGTGTTAGTGCTTACCGACCTTTTCGGTGCAACCCCTTGCAATATTGCTTGTAGTTTAATACCCAATTATCGGGTACGGGTTGTTTGTGGAGTCAATTTACCCATGCTTGTCAAGGTTATGAACTATCCCCAGGCTGATTTAGACACACTTGCTAATAAAGCTCTATCAGGCGGCTGTCAGGGCATATTCGATGTCAATTCTGTTTTCAGTGATCAATAAACGGTTAATGGTTAATGGTTAATGGTTAATGGTTAATGGTTAATAATTTTCCACGCAAAAATTTTTGCGCACAAGAACTTTATCCTGAAAGCGTGAAATGGTTAATTTTAAGCGTTTAAGAATAGAAGCGGATTTAACGATTTAGCCTGATTAACGCTGATTAATCAAGTGGTTCGTTTCACCAACTTCCTTCTATTCTTCTATTAAATCTTTTAACCCGATAAACGAACGCGCTATTGTATTTAATTTTTTATGATTATCATCAATCGCACAAGTCCTTTAATCAGTTAAATCAGTGTTCTATCCTTTCTCAAATTAACTATTCCCCGCAAAAGTTTTTGCGCGCAAAAACTTTTACGAGGAAAACCATTAACCATTAACCATTAACTATCAACCATTAACCATTAACATGAAACAAACGCTTACCATCGTCAATAAATTAGGGCTGCATGCACGGGCGGCAGCTAAGTTGGTTCAGTTGGCATCACAATTTGAAAGTGATATACAGGTTAAACGCCAACAACGCCAAGTCAATGGCAAAAGTATCATGGGTGTGATGTTCTTGGCAGCCAGCAAGGGTACCCTTATTGAATTAATTGTCCAAGGTGCTGATGAGGCCGCGGCAATGGCAGAATTGAGTGGTCTAATACAAGGCGGTTTTGGAGAAGAAGAGTGAGTGTCACCTTACAGGGTATTGGGGTATCTAAAGGCATCGCCATTGGCCAAGTTTATATCATAAACCGCGATCCAGTGGAAATCAGCGAGTATGCCTTACCCAAGCAACAGCTTGAGGATGAAATCGCACGATTTGAAAAAGCGATCAACACGGCACGTCAACAATTGCAGGACATACGCGATAGAGTGCCAATCGATGCAACAGTCGATATTGCTGCGTTTATTGATGCCCATTTATTGATGCTTGAAGATAGTCTGTTATCTAAAGTGCCGATAGATTTAATCTATGAACACCAATGCAATGCGGAATGGGCTTTGAAAATACAATGCGATAGCATTGTGCAGATTTTCGATCAGATGGATGACCCCTATTTAAGTGCCCGTAAAACCGATGTCGTACAAGTGGTGACACGCATTCACCGCATTTTACGCGGTTATCCTGATACGTCACTTGAACCGGCACAGAACGAATTGGCTAATGCCATTGTGTTCGCGGATGATTTAAGTCCGGCAGATACTATGCTGATGCAACATCATGGTATTCTCGCTTTTGTGACTGAATATGGAGGGACGACATCGCATACGGCTATTTTAGCGCGTAGCTTAGGTATTCCTGCTATTGTTGGAATGCGTCGCGCCGTTCATTATATCAAGCCTAATGAGACTGTTATTGTTGATGGCGAAAAAGGGGTGATACTGGTCAATCCTGATGAACGTAGTTTACGTTATTACCGGATGCGCCAGTATGAGGAAAAACGCTACCGTGCCGCTTTGAAAAAAATCAAGGCCTTACCAACTATGACTCGGGATGGTACGCCAATTACCTTACAGGCTAATATTGAGTTTCCTGAAGATATGACAGCGGTGAAACGGGTAGGTGGCCAAGGGGTAGGGTTGTACCGGACAGAATTTTTGTTTATGAATCGACAAACACCGCCGGATGAAGAAGAACATTTCGAGGCCTACAGTCGAGTTATTCAGGCTTTAAAAGGTAACCCGGTGACAATACGCACCCTTGATTTGGGTGCTGATAAGCAATTTGTCGATAGCCGAACTCATGAAGGATTATCTGCGATTAATCCAGCCTTGGGTTTACGTGCGATTCGCCTTTGTTTAAAGGAACCTAAATTTTTCAAGCCACAATTGCGTGCCATTTTGCGGGCTTCTGCACTGGGTCAAGTACGGATGATGATTCCGATGGTATGTGCCTTACAAGAATTAATACAAGTACATCATCTTATCGAAGAAATTCAAAATGAATTAAGCCAAAAATCGCTCAAATATGATACGAAAATGCCATTTGGCGTGATGGTGGAAGTGCCAGCCATGGCAATTTGTAGCGATTTACTGACCCCTTACGTGGATTTTTTATCGGTGGGTACGAATGATTTGATCCAATATACCTTGGCTATTGATCGAGGTAATGAAGCCGTTAATTATTTGTATGATCCGGTACATCCCGCTGTGTTACGTTTAATTAAAATGAGTATTGATGCGGCCACTAAAGCGGGTAAACCTATCAGTATGTGTGGCGAAATGGCAAGTGACAGTCGTTATGTCAGGCTGTTACTTGGGCTAGGATTGCGTTCATTCAGTGTCAATCCAGAAGCCTATTTAGAAGTGAAACAAATTATTAATAATAGCCATCTCAATAACTTGCTTCGCCTGACTCCTAAAATATTAAAAATGAGTTCTCAAGCTGATATTGCTGATTTATTGGAAACGATTAATGCTTGAACGGGTTGAATTTATCAACCCGTTTTACAACAAGATATTAAAAGGATAATCAGTATTGTTCAGGAATATTAATTAATCACTCAAAACGCTGATGACGCTAAAGTCATGACATCGCTGATTTTATTTTGATTCCAATCATTTCAACCTCAATCTTATCTATTTTGTTTATCCTGCCTTTTTTACCCTTGTTCAGCCTTCTTCCTTAAGGGAGAAGGCTTTTTTTATGTCTCCGTTCGGTAGCAACGGCCCACCCTTAACTGATAACTGATAACTGATAACTGATGAGCATATCCACTCCTTTAGAGTCCTTACAGGACGCCCTAGAAAAAGGTTCAAGGGCGGAAATTGAGGATATCGTCGAAAAATTACATCCCTCTGAAATTGCGGATTCTTTAGAAGCCTTACCCAAAAAGCAACGGGATAATCTGTGGCAACAGGATAGTCTTGATCAAAAAGCAGTCCTACCCTACGTCAGCGACGGTGTGTCGGGAGAATTAATGCTCAATATGCCGCCTACTGAATTGGCGAGTGCTGTTCAAAGTATGGCTACTGACGATGCCGTAGATGTGTTGCAAAATTTGCCTGACGATATTGTAGAACAAGTTTTACCCGCAATGGATAGGCACCACTATAGCCGTTTAAGGCAAGTGCTCTTTTATCCGGAAAATTCGGCTGGCGGTTTGATGAATACTGATCTCTTAACCGTGCGTACCGAAATGACTTTAAAGCAGGTACTACGTTATCTGCGTCGTTTTGATAAATTACCTGAAAAAACGGATGTGTTAATGGTGGTAGACAATAATAACCTTTATAGAGGGATGTTATTGATAACGGATTTATTGACGAGTAAGCCCAATTTAACGGTTGAACAAGTGATGTTTACCGAGATAGAAGCTATTGAAGCGCAGATGTCTGCTCATGATGTCGCCCTCTTGTTTGAACAACGTGATTTGCTGTCTGCCCCGGTGGTTGATGAGCAAGGTATTTTAGTCGGTCGTATCACGGTTGATGATGTCGTTGACGTGATTCGCGCTGAAGCCGATCATCATTTAATGGGCCGTGCTGGTTTAGACGAAGATGATGATATGTTTGCTCCTGTGTTAGCAACAACCCGTAATCGCGCTTTATGGTTAGGGGTCAATTTGGCAACGGCATTTTTGGCGGCTTATGTCATCGGTTTATTTGAAGCCACTTTAGAAAAAATGGTCGCTTTGGCCGTCCTCATGCCTATCGTTGCCAGTATGGGCGGTATTGCTGGCAGTCAAACCTTAACCATTGTCATTCGTGGTATGGCCGTGGGACAAATTACACATACCAATACCCCTTTTTTACTGAGAAAAGAATTGATCGTCAGTCTTTTAAATGGTGTCATTTGGGCCTTAGTCGTCGCCGTTATTACCCTCTTGTGGTTTGGTAGTCTCAAACTGGGGTTAATTATTGGAGCAGCCCTGATCATTAATTTGTTCTGTGCCGCCTTATCGGGAGTATTAATTCCTTTTTTGCTTCAACGTTTATCCATCGATCCCGCACTGGCTTCTAGCGTGACCTTAACCACGATTACCGATGTTGTTGGATTTGGGACGCTTTTAGGATTAGCAACGATATTATTGAATATTTGACGACGAATCGCGAATGGTTATAAAAAAAAGACATGAACGCCTGCAACGTTTGGAACGTCTGGAACGCCTGCTTTAAATTATGACCGATTCGCTATTCGCGATGTGTTATTACCCCAAATAAGTCATTGAAAAACCATTCACATTCACTAGAATAACAACAACCTGATGCTTTTTAGCATAAGCATCAAACTGGGCTTTATAGTGTTCTATAAAATCAAGTTCATCCCATGCCGAAGTCAAAAATAAAGTCCTGCTATTTTCCTCCAAACATTCCAGCCAGTAAGTCATCGTCTCTTTGACAACGAAACAAAAACCGCCCTCTCCATCCCATTTGTTCAATGCCATTGAAAGACAAAGTGGTTGGCAAGAACCATTGCTATCAACAGGAATTAGATGAGCCGGTTGCCCCATGGCAACATGATTCAGTTTGCTGATCAGCAAGTCGATATGGAGTGACTCACTTTCCTTGAAGATTTGAAAGACTTCCTGAGCGAGTAGCTCGAAAATATCGGCTAACTCAGGTGTCTTTTGCTGCATCACATCAAGTACCATTTTCATACTCGTTTCGAGCAATTGTTTGCGATGTTGAGACATTTCCCACCTCTCATTTAAATTATGGCCCCGTGATTCTAACCTCTCAATCAGACGGTTATACCCTTCCAGATTGAGCATTGTTATGGTTTTCTTAGTAAAGGCCTTTTTAACCGGTTCTGGTAAGAGACTTCTCGGAAGTCGTTTTTCTAACCAGACTACTTTTTTCCGATGAGAAAATCCATTGTAGCCAGTATCAGTGCTACTAGCCGTCTCATCATATTGAGGAGCAAAAAAATAAGACGAGTCTATTCTACCCACGGCGATTTCTAAGCTATCCTCTTTAAACGGTACAACCAAAACGACATCACCAATCTGCATTTCCTCCCTGAACTTCCAAATGGTATTAGATGAGTCACGACAAAACGGATCGCCATAGTCCGAAATATAGAGGGCGAACACTTTTTCATAGATTGTACTTCTCTCACAGGAATAAAGATCACCAATGCCTGGCCAACCAATAGCGATAAAACCCTCATCCAAAAATTGACTCATCCTATTAATACCGTGAGGATAAGGTCTTAATATCCAACCATTCATAATATTTCATCCTCTGTTGTTTCATGCAAAAGTTTTTGTGTGCCAAAGGCGTTCAGGAGTTCACGAATTTTATGAGTAATCATTTCAGAACTTCAGAAGTTCATGTCAATATATTTTATTACGGCGCTTTTGGGCAACTTGGGTAACTTAAACGGCGTTAACCATAAGGCACGATTTGTCGCTGCCCATTCTGAAACACTATATCAGGGTATGGCTTTAGCCATAGCCATAATTAGTTTATTATACCAACAATTGCTTTTCCAAGGCACGTTTTAGAGAATGACACTCCGTTTTCATTTGCACCAATGATTTATCCGCTTTATCAAGTGCCCCTTCACGTCCTTGAGTTTCCAATAGTTTGCATAACGCCACGACACGCTGCGCCCCTAAAATCGCACTAGCACCTTTAAACTTATGGGCCGCTAAATACAAGGCTTCACCATCTTGCGAAGTCAAAGCCTCTTGTAATGCTTTTAAATAGCTGGGTAACTCTTGCAAATACAAATCTATAATCCAATTGATTTTGCTCGCTTGGAGATTTTGGCGCATCTCATTTAACACATTGAAATTTATGGGACTCTCTTCATCAGTCACTCGTGAGTCTGTGTTCTGTTTTTCAGGTTCAACTGACGATTCAGTTTGAGGCGCTAAGTATTCAGTATCATAATGATGAACGTTTGATCGCTTGACTTGATGAGCGCCATAACGTCTTGATTCCAGTAAATAAGTTTTGGCATTCTGATTTTCTAGCCAAACGGCTAATATTTTTTCAAGTTCTTTAAGAACAAGCGGTTTAGTCAAATAATCATCCATACCTGCCGCTAAACACCGATCACGAGTTGATGGCATCACATCAGCCGTAATCGCAATGATGGGGACAGGCGGTTTACCGCGTTGTTTCTCAAGTTCACGTATTTTTTGCGTGGCAGTATACCCATCGACTTCAGGCATATTACAATCCATAAAAATCAAGTCAAAATCTTGTTGCGCCACGGCTTTGATAGCTTCTAAACCATTATCGGCATGATGGACGTGACAACCCAGTTGAGTTAAGGTTGTTCCCGCAACTTCTTGATTAATCAGATTATCTTCTGCCAACAAGACTTGCCAGCGTGGTATTTGCTCCTGAGCTTCGCTCTCGAAATGCGCCAAGCTGTCCTCATTGTCCCCATTTTCAATCGCAGCGAGTAAACCCGTTAACAAATCAGCTTGAAATAGGGGTTTATTTAAATAGCCCGCCAATTGTTTCAGAATGTGTGGCTGGAAAGGTTCTTGTAACGTTGTCATCATCACAAGCAAAAGTTCAGCAAACTGAGGTTCCGCTTTAATCTTTTGTAACAAAGCTAAACCATCTTCCAACTTTGGCATTTCTGCATCAATTAATGCCATTTGAAATGGTTTACCTTGTTCCACAGCCTTATAAAGGCATATTAAGCCTGACTCGCACGAGCCAACGGTTTCCGCCTCTATCTGTATTGCCCTCGTTTCGTCAAGTAAAATCTGCCGACTCGTCGCATTATCATCAACAATAAGCAATTTCAGACCCCGTAATTTTTCAGTGAACTGTAACTCATTATTATTTATAATTTTTTCAGTTTTTACCCCATTTTGGGTTTCAATAACCGACTTTTCAGACTTTGATAAGTGATCGGAATTCACTGATAACGCTTTATCAAAAGGCAGTTTAAACCAGAACGTACTCCCTTTTCCAGACTTACTTTTTAAATCAATTTCTCCCCCCATTTTATGTACCAATTGACGGGAAATGAATAAACCTAGCCCAGTTCCTTGATACTGAGCCCTCTCACTTTGATAATAAAGTTGAAATAAATGGTTACGCACACTGGAATCAATACCTATACCGGTGTCTATGATTTCAAAGTATAAAACAACCTCCGTTGTGGTTTCGCTGCTTTTAGAGACACGCAACAAGACTTCACCGCTCTGAGTAAACTTAATCGCATTACCTAATAAATTATTAAGAATTTGTTGTAAACGATTTGGATCACCTCGCACTATTTTGGGTAAAGCTAATGGCACAGAACCTAATATTTCTAGGCCCTTACTCTGAGCCGATGTGGCAAATAAATTCACAATCTCTTCAATTAATCTTCGTGGTTCAAATTCAATAATGTTGAGACTTAACCCTTTACCCGCTTCAATTCTGGAAAAATCCAAAATATCGTTGATCACAGTCAACAACACTTGACCCGAATTTTCTATCATCTGAATATAGTGTTGTTGTTGGCGCGTCAATGTTGTTTTACGTAATAATCCGGCGACACCCAGTACCCCATTCATGGGAGTACGAATTTCGTGACTCATAGCGGCCAAAAAGAGACTTTTGAAGCGGTTAGCAGCTTCAGCGGCTTCTTTATTTTTTTGCAATTCAATCTCTGCCTCTTTGCGATCAGTTATATCACGCAAAGAAGCAAGGATTAAACGCTCATTTTCCCAATCAATATAGGATAATTGTAATTCACCAACATGAGGTTCATTTTCTAAATCTTTAAACTTAAATTCGATTTTATTTTCGACATCAAAAGGGCCACAGAAATTTTTGCCAATTAATTCGCCAGGTTGTGCTTTATAGAGATTTTCAGCGGCCGGATTAACAAAACGAATTAAGCCTTCTTCATTACAAACCAAAATGGCATCACGACTATTTTCAATAATGGAATGACATTTCTTCTCACTTCGCCGCAATGATTCTTTAATCTGTTGACGTGCCAAAGTGCCCCGAATACTATCGCCTATCACTTTTAAAACCGAAATTTGGTGGGGTGTCCACTGACGGCACCCGTGACAATCATCTAAGCCAATAAATCCCCAAAATTGCCCATTAAAATGGATGGGGACAATTAAAATAGAAATCACCTGATATCCGGATAATAAAGAATAAATCGGTTCAGGAAAATCAGATACCAATCCCGCGATAGGCTTTCCTTTCTCAAAAATATCATGCCAACCCGGTAAGTAATGCGCATAAGAAAGGTTTTTAAACTGATGCGGCGTATTATAAGGTTGATATTGCTCATTTACCCAAATAAATCTTTGATTGATAACCGATTCACCGGTTTCAGGCAGAACATGATTTTCAAAAATATAGGCCCGATCGACGACAATAAGACGTGCTAACTGTGCCAGTGCTGAAGATATAGCGCTATCATAATTAGACACCGTTAACAAAGTATGTGTGATCTGAGCCACTCCCTGACAGAGGCGTTGTTGCTCATCTAGGTATTCATCAAATTGCTTGCGCTCAGTAATATCTGTATTAGTACCCACCATACGATAGGCACGTCCTTTGCTGTCAAGCATTGCCGTACCGCGCACAATCATCCAGCGAACATGGCCTTGCTGATCCAAACGGCGATATTCTATTTCAAAGTGAGCAGTGCGTTGTTGCAAATAATCTCGTAAAGCCTCGCGTAAACGTTGCACATCATCGGGATGGACGACGGCCATCCACGCTTCTAATGGGTTAGCAAGTTCAACATCATTCAAACTGAGTAAAAGCTTTAAATGAGGCCCTAAATACATCTCATTGGTTTTGAGATTCCAATCCCACACCCCTGTTTTGCCAGCACGAACCGCTAAGATATAGCGATCTTGACTTAGCTTGAGAGATTCTTCAAACTGTTTGCGTTCTGTGATATCGTAAGCAATTTCCAAGCGCACTAATCGTCCATCAACCCAGCGAATAGCACGATCATGGACAATATACCACCTTCCCGTCAAGGTGCTATAACACTCCCACTTATGCGACGCGTTCTCTCCCTTTTCGGTTAAAACGGAATGCTTGCTACAAAAAGGACAAGGGCTGTTTTTCTGCAAAAACGCTTTCCAGCAAATTTTGCCAACCAGATCACCAAAAAGTTTCTGCCCATATTGGTTTTCATAGAGAATTTCATAGGTTTCAAGATCAGCGACATACACCAGTGCTTCCAAACTATCCAGTATCAGCAACAAACTTTCATGGCCTGACTGCATTTTCAGGCCAATGTTTTTGCGCGCAAAAACATTGGCCTGAAAAGTTGTTTTTGGCAACAAAGTCATCGCTTGCTCTTTATAAGCACTGATTTCAGTCACTACTGCATAAAAGCCCTTGGCCTCTGGTACAACTGTCGTTTTCCATAACAACCAATGATAATGCCCTTGTTGATCTTCACAACGCATTTCAAACGACATTTCAGATTGTGAATGATTCAGTTTTGAAAGCGCCAATTCAATTGCAGGGCGATCTTGAGGATGAACTAACTCTAAAAGATGGGGCCAAAGCAACTGTGATTCGGTATGACTTTGTGAGTCAAGTGCAGTACGACCTAAGACTTGAGCCAAGGCTGGTGTGACCTGCTTAAATTTCCCGCTAAAATCGACAAAACATAGCATCAAAACGTTCCATAATGATAAATTTGTATAGTCCATAAAAATCGCCCCATTTGTTTGTAGACCGTTCTATGTTCAGGAGTTGCAGTATTTCAGTCAGTATTTCAGGAGTCAAGAGTTATTTAATAATAAAATCAATAATATACTAATCCATTATCAATCAATATCAATCATGACAATCAGTCAAATCAGCGTTCTATCCCCCCATTGCAAGACGACCAAAATCTCTTCCATTCTTCATAATTTTTAATTTTTAATTGTTCACAACATGCCCACATCGTCCTTTTATCAAAGTCCCCACGCCTTCATCAGTCAATATTTCTAACAACACGGCATGTTCAACGCGCCCATCAATAATATGGGCAGTCTGCACACCACCCCGTACCGCGTCTAAAGCACAATGCACTTTAGGCAACATACCCCCCTCAATTGTGCCATCTTTAACCAAAACTTGCACACTTGAAGCATCCAAACCTGTCAACAACTCACCTTGTTTGCTTAATACGCCTGCCGTATTCGTCAATAACATCAATTTCTCAGCTTTGATAACCTCTGCTAACTTGCCAGCCACCAAATCGGCATTAATATTATAAGATTGTCCATCATCACCCACGCCAATCGGCGCAATCACGGGAATAAAATTGCCATGAATCAATAAATCAATCACCGACGTATCGAAACTGGCAACCTCACCGACATGTCCGATATCAATGATTTCAGGCGCATTCATTTCAGGATTATCACGAGTAAAAGTCAATTGACGGGCATGAATCAAGTCAGCATCCTTACCAGTCAACCCAACTGCCGATCCGCCATGACGATTAATCAAAGTCACAATTTCCTTATTTACCAAACCGCCAAGCACCATTTGCACCACATCCATGGTTTCAGTATCAGTAACACGCATACCTTGGAAAAATTCACTCTCTTTGCCTAATCGCTTTAACAATTGAGCAATTTGCGGCCCACCGCCATGCACTACAATAGGATTCATCCCCACGCGCTTCATCAAAACCACATCACGAGCAAAACTATTTTTCAGCGTTTCATCCACCATCGCATTGCCACCATATTTGATGACAAAAGTTTTACCCACAAACCGATTAATATAGGGCAAAGCCTCAATCAAAACATGAGCGATATTTTGTGCAGAAGAAGTGGTTAAAGACATGTTAGTCACCTTTTATCAGTTTTAATGATTAATGGTTAATGGTTAATAGTTAATAGTTAATAGTTAATGGTTTTTAATGGTTAATGATTCTTGATTCTTAATGCTTAATGGTTCTTAATCGTTAATGGCTTATGGCTTGGCCCATAAGTTAAAAGAACAAAACCCTTACAGGTTTAAACCCTCTCGTTCTGAGGCAACTCCCAAATAATAATATACCCGTTTGGCACCCTTCAAATTATTCTAAAAATGGGCTCATCAAGTGGGATTGATCCTAGCATAAGAGGCTGGCATGTAGAGGCAATCCCACTTAGATGATCTGGTGGTATATTATTTTGGAGTTACCTGACAGGTTTAACTCGTCGAGTTTTGTTTTAACCATTAACCATTAATCATTTTCCGTAGGTTTCACTGGTTCAACCTCCCAAATTTCCTCTGCATATTCGCGAATAGTGCGATCTGAGGAGAATTTACCCATATTCGCTACATTGATAATCGCTTTGCGCGTCCATTCATCAGGCCGTCGATAGAGTTCCTCTACACGTTGTTGACAAAGCACATAATCGGCATAATCTGCCAATAGCATGAAATAATCATTGCTGTGTGTGAGTGTGTCAACAAGCGGTTGGAAAAGTGAGGGTTCTTCTGGATAAAAATACCCTGAAGTGATCATGTCTAAAACTTGTTTCAGTTCAGGATTTCTATGATAGTACTCCCAAGCATTATAACCGCGTTGTTTTAGATCGGCCACGCCTTCAGCAGTCAAGCCAAAGATAAAGATGTTCTCTTCACCCACTTCGTCACGAATTTCGATATTAGCACCGTCTAATGTGCCAATGGTTAAAGCACCATTCAGGGCCAGTTTCATATTGCCAGTGCCAGAAGCTTCTGTGCCAGCCGTGGAAATTTGCTCTGAAAGATCAGCCGCGGGAATAATCCGCACCGCTTTGGAAACGTCATAATTTGGAATAAACACCACTTTTATTTTTTCACCAATCATGGGATCGTGGTTGATGACATCCGCGACGCTGTTGATGAGTTTAATAATGAGTTTGGCTATCGCATAACCAGGTGCCGCTTTACCAGCAAAAATCACCGTGCGCGGTACAACATCCAAATTGGGATTGGCACGAATACGATTGTAGTGCGTGATCACATACAGTAGGTTAAGCAATTGTCGCTTGTATTCGTGTATTCGCTTGATTTGTACATCAAACAAAGACTTAGGATTGATTTCGAGATTCAATTGTTTCTTGATAAAGGCCGCAAGTGCTTGCTTGTTGCTTTGCTTGATGCTTTGAAACCGCGCACAAAAGGCTTTATTTTCCGACAAGGGTATCAGTTTTTTCAGATGCGATAGTTCAGTTTTCCACTCTTTGCCAATCTGTTCCGTAATCAGTTGTGCCAGTTTTGGATTCGCTTCGTTGAGCCAACGGCGTGGTGTTATCCCATTCGTTTTGTTAATAATTCTACTTGGAAAAAAGCTTTCAAAATCAGCAAAGATAGTGGTTTTCATCAGGTGGGTATGCAATTTTGCCACACCATTGATTTTGTGACTGCCCACGACAGCAAGATGCCCCATACGAATATGTTTTTCGCCCTCTTCACCAACAATCGACATGCGCCGTAGCGCCTCCATATCTCCAGGATAGTGATAGCTTACGTCTTTCATAAAGTGATGATTGATATCATAAATGATCAAGAGGTGGCGCGGCAACAGTTTTTCAAATAACGACACAGGCCAGGTTTCTAAGGCTTCTGGCAATAAGGTGTGGTTAGTATAAGCAAAGATACGCACACTGATATCCCACGCTTCTTCCCAAGACAGGTGGAAACGATCTAATAACAATCGTAGTAATTCAGGAATCGCTAAAGCCGGGTGGGTGTCATTAAGTTGAATGGCGATTTTATCAGGTAAACCACGAATATCATCGTGATCGTTGAGATAGCGGCGGATAATATCTTGTAGAGAAGCCGAGACAAAGAAATACTCCTGACGAAGGCGCAATTCGCGGCCCATCTGAGTCGTATCATCGGGATACAACACTTTGGAGAGATTTTCAGAGTGGTTTTTATCTTCCACCGCTTTGATGTAATTACCCTCATTAAAATATTGCAAGTTGAAATCACGCGAAGATTTAGCCGACCACAGGCGCAGGTTGTTGACAGTAGAAGTCGCATAACCAGGAACGGGCGTATCATAAGCCATTGCCATGACATCATCTGCCTCTTTCCAATGATAAGCCTTATGCCCTTTTTCATCTTCATATTCCACGACATATCCACCAAAATGGACTTGATACAATACCTCAGCACGCGCAAATTCCCAAGGATTGCAATAGCGCAACCAATTATCGGGATGTTCAACTTGATAGCCGTTATAAAAACGCTGGTAAAACATACCATATTCATAACGGATGCCGTAACCATAACCGGGCAAACTCAAGGTTGCCATAGAATCCAGAAAACAGGCGGCTAATCGACCTAATCCACCATTTCCCAGCGCCGGATCCTCTTCAAGTTCAGCAATGCAATCTAATGAAATACCCAGTTCTGTGAGTGCTTGACGGCATTCGTCATAAATATCCAGAGTGAGCATACTTTTGACGAGACTGCGTCCCATGAGAAATTCCAAGGACAAGTAATAAACGCGCTTAGTATCTTGTCGATAATACTCATTCATGGTAGCCATCCAGCGTTCCGTCAATTGCTTCCTTAACATATAGGACAATGCCTGAAACCAGTCTCGATCTGTTGCGGTATGAGGCGTTTTAGCGATGATATAACGCAAGTGATTGAGTATATTCTGTTTAATGGTTTTAACATCTAAACCAGATTTATTGTTATTCAATGTTGGTTTACTTTTCATGGTTATCTCTCTTAAATCCCTCAACATTTTCCAAAGAGGGCTTAAAACCTAATTAATTTCGCCAAACCCGAAGGTGTTGAATATGAATATACTTCTGACCTTCAAATTATTGGTATTGGGCAACCACAAGGGTTGCCCCTTTGAAAAATCCGAACCTTCGGTGTGCTACGCTAAAACTTGAGCGTTTGGAGTATAGCCCCAGGTGAAACCTGGAGGAATAAATCGAATCAACCGAAACAACCCCGAAGGGGTTGAATGTGAATAGCCCCAAACTTGAGTTTGAATAGGCGTTGCAAACTTGAGTTTGAATTGGCATTGCAAACTAAACTGGGTACGAAAGCCCAGACAAACTATTCATCTGTCACACAACCTTCAGAAGCGTTTTTAACGTTTTTGATGTATTTATATAATGTGCCTCGCGTTGCTTTGTAAGGCGGCATCGTCCATTGCGCGAGACGTTGGGCAAGTTCTTCATCCCTGAGTGCGACGCTTAAATTTTGGTTTTGCGCGTCAATGGTAATGATATCGCCATTTTTGAGCAGAGCAATAGGGCCACCTTCTTGGGCCTCTGGCACAATATGGCCGACAATAAACCCATGTGAGCCGCCGGAAAAACGGCCATCGGTGAGTAACGCTACCTCTTTACCTAAGCCTGCCCCGACGATAGCGGAAGTTGGTGTCAACATTTCTGGCATACCAGGGCCGCCTTTAGGGCCTTCGTAACGAATCACCACAACATCGCCTTTGATAATCTCTTGACGTTCTAGCGCACTGAGCATGTCTTCTTCACAGTCGTAGACTTTTGCTGGCCCTTTGAAGCTTAAACCCTCTTTACCCGTTATTTTGGCAACCGCACCACCGGGGGCAAGATTACCGTTAAGTATCTGAATATGTCCGGTAGCTTTGATAGGGTTTTCTAAGGGGCGAATGATTTCTTGGCCTTCACTTAATCCGGATAAATCGGCTAGATTTTCCGCTACCGTTTTGCCGGTTACGGTTAAACAGTCACCATTGAGTAAACCTTTTTCTAACAAGTATTTCATAACTGCCGGAATACCGCCTATTTTGTGGATATCTTCCATCACGTATTGTCCACTCGGCTTGAGATCGGCTAGAAAAGGGACACGCTCACTGACTTTTTGAAACTCATCCAGGGTGAGTTCAAGCTCTACGGATTTTGCCATAGCAATCAAATGGAGTACAGCATTCGTAGAACCGCCTAATGCCATAACAATCACCATAGCATTTTCAAAGGCAGCACGAGTCATAATATCGCGAGGCTTGATGTCTTTTTCTAACAAGTTGCGGATTGCAGCGCCGGCTTGAAAACATTCTTCTAGTTTACCGGGGTATTCAGCAGGAGTAGAAGAACTATAGGGTAAACTCATGCCTAAAGCTTCTATTGCAGAAGCCATTGTGTTAGCGGTGTACATGCCACCACAGGCACCAGCGCCGGGGCAAGCATGTTTCACAACATCTTGACGTTCTGCTTCACTGAGTGTGCCAGCAAGACATTGTCCATAAGATTGAAAGGCTGAAACAATATCTAAAGGGTTATCGTTTTGATCGTGCCCTGGTTTGATTGTGCCACCATAAATCATTAGGGCAGGGCGGTTAAGTCGCCCCATTGCCATAATGCAGCCCGGCATATTTTTATCGCAGCCCGGCAGGGAAATGTTAGCATCATACCATTGCCCTCCCATCATGGTTTCAATCGAGTCAGCTATTAAATCACGCGATTGTAGTGAAAAACTCATACCGCGTGTGCCCATTGATATCCCATCACTGACACCGATGGTATTAAAACGCATCCCCACCAAACCGGCGGCTATCACGCCTTCTTTGACTTTGGTGGCCAAATCCATTAAGTGCATATTACAAGTGTTGCCATCATACCAGACGCTGGCAATGCCCACTTGTGCTTTATTCATATCTTCTTCAGTTAAGCCCGTGCCATAGAGCATAGCTTGAGAAGCACCCTGTGATTTGGGTTGGGTGATTTTGGAACTAATTTTATTCAGTGGGTTTGCCATTTAGTGGTGTCTCCCTGTGCTGTTAAGGGTTAATTATTAATTGTTAATTATTAATTATTAATATTTAATGGTTAATAAACTTCTCAGAACGAGAGGCTTCTATGTAGGCTGGGTAACGTGTGTTTGTTGCCCAGCATTCTTATTACAAAAGTTTGTTACCGCGTTTAGTCTATATGCCCAGCCATAAGCCATTAATCATTAAGCATTAAAACGAGTATAGTATAATTTGACTTCAAGTGTAGTGGTTCGTATTGATGTTGGAATGATTGATCAGCGTAAATCAGGCCATAATCAGTGCAATCAGCGTTCTATTTGTTTTTAATAGGGCGCATTCAAAAAAAAGGGACCTTCGCAAAATAAATTTTGTACTCCAATCGGGTTGCTGCAAAATAAATTTAGAACGAAAATTGGGCAGAAGTAAAATAAATGTTGTAACGAAAAATAGAGCCTTCAAGATTTATTAGGAATTCAATATTTATTGATATTGGAGTTCAATATTTATCTTGATAAACAATGAAATGCGCCCGTTTTTATCTAAAATAGAGACGCATGATAATGCGTCTCTACGAGCGCGAATTTAGATATCACTTATCATTATAAATTAAGATGAGTGGTGGGCAACAATCGTTGCCTACCCTACATTGAAAATTCTGAATTTATGAACACAACTCGCTGGTTAGCCCCTGCTAAACTTAATTTATTTCTGCATATCACAAAACGACGCGCAGATGGTTATCATAACCTACAAACCCTTTTTCAATTTCTTGATTATTGCGATATACTGCATTTTAATGTGCGCCACGATGGGCAAATATCTTGCCAGTCCAATGCTGAAAATTTGCCCCCAACACAAGATTTAGTGTGGCGAGCAGCGACTTTGCTCCAACAAAGCAGTGCAACGCATTTTGGAGCCGATATCCGAGTTGAAAAAAAAATACCCATGGGGGGCGGCTTAGGCGGTGGTAGCTCCGATGCCGCGACGACTCTCTTGGCATTAAATGAACTTTGGCAATTACACTGGCCCCATGAGGCACTGGCTCAACTTGGTTTAACTTTAGGTGCTGATGTACCCGTGTTTGTGTATGGCCATGCGGCTTGGGCAGAGGGCATCGGTGATGAATTAACGCCGAGAACACTTGAAGAACCTTGGTTTTTGGTCATTCACCCCGGTTGCCCAGTTTCAACTGCAAAAATTTTTTCAGATTCGGACTTGACACGCGATTCAATTCCTATCATAATGCGCGACTTTCTTGCAGGGCATTGCACAAATGTGTGTGAGCCGGTAGTGCGTCGTCACTATCCACAAGTCGGCCAAGCACTTGATTGGCTTAATCAATTTCATCCCGCACACTTAACGGGAACAGGTGCTTGTTTATTTGCGCGAGTTGAAAACGCTGTACAAGCGAACGAAATCTTAGCAAAATTACCGAGTCAATGGGATGGTTTTGTCGCACAGGGTAAAAATATCTCACCGGCAATAAAATCTTCACAACAGCATACAATAACATGCTAGAATGCTCATTCTGCATTTTTGGGGTGTGGCCAAGTGGTAAGGCACCGGGTTTTGGTCTCGGGATCCCAGGTTCGAATCCTGGCACCCCAGCCACTTATTCTTCTACGCCATCTCTTCTACTATACAACTTCGCGGGAAAATCAATGTGTCTAGCCGAATGGTGGTCTTTACGGGTAATGCTAACCCAGCTTTAGCGAAAGCGGTATGCAATCATCTCAATTTACCCTTAGGCAAGGCGGTGGTTGGTAGTTTTAGTGACGACGAAATTATGATAGAAATCCGCGAACATATACGCGGTAAAGATGTTTTTATTATCCAGCCCACCTGTAGGCCTACCAATGATCATTTGATGGAATTACTCGTTTTAGTTGATGCCGTGCGTCGAGCCTCAGCTGGCCGTGTGACAACTGTTATTCCCTATTTTGGTTATTCCCGTCAAGATCGCCGCACACGATCCGCTCGTGTTCCCATCACTGCTAAAGTTATCGCCAATATGATCGCGAGTGTTGGTACAGATCGTGTACTGACAATGGATTTACATGCTGATCAAATTCAAGGTTTTTTTGATTTACCGGTAGATAATGTTTATGCATCACCGATTTTAGTCAGCGATATTTGGCGACAGGAATATCCCAATTTAATTGTTGTCTCACCAGATGTTGGTGGCGTGGTTCGTGCCAGAGCTTTAGCTAAGCAACTTGATGATGCCGATTTAGCGATAATTGATAAGCGTCGTCCTCGTCCGAATGAAGCGATTGTGATGAACATCATTGGCGAGATAGAAAACCGTACTTGTATTATCATTGATGATATGATTGATACGGCCGGTACTTTATGCGAAGCCGCCGCGGCTCTGAAAGGACATGGTGCCGCTAAAGTCGTTGCTTATTGTACCCATCCAGTATTATCTGGCAATGCGGTTAAGAACATTGAAGCCTCAGCACTGGATGAAATCGTGGTAACCGATACGATTCCTTTAAATGAAAATGCCGCGGCCTGTCCGCGCATTCGTCAACTGAGTATTGCCGAAATGCTGGCAGAAACCATGCGCCGCATTAGTGAAGAAGAATCGGTCAGTTCCTTGTTTATGGACTAAATTGTCAATTATCATCATTCTAATAATTCAAACATCGCAAAATTCAATACAGAACCCTAGCTTTTTTCAAAAAGCTGGGGTTTTTGATTTTGGGGAGAGTGTTGAATATCCGCCCGATATTGATAGTTGATAATTGATAATTTGATAATTTGATAATTTGATAATTGATAATTGAAATAACATGCAAACTTTTGAACTTGATACTCAACTGCGTACTGAAAGAGGTAAGGCTGAGAACCGCCGTCTGCGTCGTGCCGGTTATGTGCCTGCTGTCATGTATGGTGCAGGTAAAGAACCTATTGCATTAAGCCTTTCCCATAACGAATTGCTTAAAAGATTAGAAAATCAAAGCTTTTTCTCGCGGATATTAACGGTTAACATTAATAATCAAACCGAAAAAGCGGTACTTAAAGATTTACAGCGTCACCCTTATCGCCCCTTAATCTTGCATATGGATTTACAACGCATCAGTGAGACTGAAAAATTGCAAATGCTTATGCCTTTACACTTCATTAATGAGGACAAATGTGTAGGGGTAAAACAAAACGCTGGTGTGATTTCACATCATGAAAATGAAGTTGAAATACGTTGTTTGCCGAAAGACTTGCCTGAATCTATTGAAGTCGATTTAGAGGCAATCGACATCAATCAGATTCTACACTTATCTAATTTAGTACTGCCAGAGAATGTGGAATTGGTGGCTTTAGGACAAGGGAAGACGGGGCCTGATTTGCCGGTCGTTTCGGTACATTTAGCCCGTGGTACTAAGACTGCTGATGAACTGGCTAAAGAAGAAAACACGGAATAACAACAAGGGTGATAACTCAGTGTGTCTATTGCACTTATAATCGGGTTGGGTAATCCCGGCCCCCGTTATTTTACAACTCGCCATAATGTCGGCTTTTGGTTAGTCGATCAAATGGCAGGACAAGCTCACGAACAATTTCGTCACGAAGCGAAATTTTATGGTGAAGCCTGTCGTGTTGAAATGTCCTCGAACCCTTTTGAGAAAAAGAGGGAATCCCTCACTTCTCCTTCTTCAATGTGTTGGTTGCTCAAACCGAATACATTCATGAACCGTAGCGGACAAGCCGTTGTTGCCTTAGCTAACTACTATAAAATCCCCGTGGAGCAGATTTTAGTGGTTCATGATGATCTGGATTTTCCCCCAGGTATTGTTCGTCTTAAAAAAGGGGGGAGCGATTGTCGGCATAATGGTTTAAAAGATATTATTGCTCATCTCGGTAGTAATCAGTTTATGCGGTTACGATTCGGTATTGGCCATCCGGGACATAAAGATCAAGTGGTGAATTATGTTTTGAATGCCCCAACCCATGACGAGCAAACGGCTATTGAAGGCGCTATGAATGCCGCGCTAGAAGTAATGCCGCTGATAATGGCGGGAGAGCTTAATAAGGCTATGCAACAATTGCATAGTTCCTAAATCTATAGAATACGCCTGATTTAAAAAATAAACGCTAAAAACGCTTTCGAGCTAAAGAAGCTGTCAAGAGAAATCGAAGCGTCTCTTGCGTCTTTAGCTCGAAAGCGTTATAAATATTTATAAATCCACTTTAAATTCAAATGTTTATGTAATTTTTCAAAAAAGACATCCGTCTTAAAGGGTTTAGCAATAAAATCATTACAGCCAGCCTCCTGACTTTGCTGTTGATGAAAATCAAACGCACTGGCCGAAATGGCAATAATGGGCACCTCTTTTAGCTGAGGGTATTTTCTGATTTGACGTGTTGCTTCAAACCCATCCATCTCAGGCATGATCAAGTCCATCAAAATTAAATCCGGCTGATATTGCTGTGCTTTTTCTACACTATCCTGTCCATTGCAAGCTTCTACGATTTCAAAACCCAATGGGGATAACAGTTTAACCAAGAGGGAACGATTTTCCTTAATGTCATCAACCACCAAAATTTTGCACGGTGTCCCTTCAATTCCAATAATCACCTGTTGTTCAGGTTGCCAGGCATTCTCATTGGAAACCTCTGGCAAATCAATATTCAGCCAAAACGTTGTGCCTTGTCCTAATGTACTTTCAACCCGTAATACTCCCCCCATCATATCAACCAGTTTTTTGCTGATAGCCAAACCTAATCCTGTACCTTGCACCTGATAATTCTTATCACCAACCTGTTGGAAGGGCAAAAATATTTTGTCAATTTCTTCAGAAACAATCCCAATACCGGTATCTTCCACTTGAAAACCGATTTGATGACAATCAAAACTGACTTTAAAATTGACTTCACCCGCTTCAGTAAATTTGACAGCATTACTCAACAAGTTGATTATAATTTGTCTCAACCGCGTTTCATCTCCGTAAACCCTGTTCGGGAGTTGTGTTAGTGCATGATAATGAAAAGCAATGCCCTTTTCTTTGGAGCGTACATGAAATAAGTCATTAATCCCTTTTAAAAAGTCATCAAACTGAAATTCTGAAAGCATGAGTTCCAAACGATCTGCTTCAATCTTAGACAGATCTAATACATCATTAATCAAGGTTAACAAGTACTCACCGCTGCTTTGGATGATTTCAATCCCTTCTTGTTGTTCCGCAGTTAAATTGTCATCCCATTGGAGTATTTGAGCGTAGCCTAAAATACCATTGAGTGGTGTACGTAACTCGTGGCTCATGCAGGCAAGAAAGGCGCTTTTCGCACGATTTGCAACTTCTGCCGCTTCTTTCGCTTCGCGTAGGGCAGCTTCCGCCTGTTTGCGCTCTGTAACATCACGCGCAATAGCAACAAAACGATTATTTTGTTGGGGTACTTTGATATATTGTAAGAAGATTTCTACCGGAATTAAGTGACCCTTTTTATGCTGGTATAAGGTTTCAAAAGTCACTGTGGGTTGAATCCCTTTGCGTAAAGGTATGAGCAAAGTTTCTAAACGTTCTCTTGAATATTCCTGTAAAATATCAAGCGGTGTCATTTGCAACAGTTCTTTTTGAGTATACCCTAAATGCTTAACGGCACCTTGATTGACATAAAAAAACCGCAATTGCTCATCATCATGCATGAACACGCTATCTAACGTCATATCCAACGTGGTTTTGAACTGATTCAATTCATTATAAGCGGATAATAATTGATCATCGGTTATCTGGCGATCTGTAATGTCGCGCACCATCATCACAAAACGATTCTGTCCAGTCACTTGAATATACTGTAGAAAAACTTCCACTGAAATCGACAGACCATATTTATCCTTATTGACGGTTTCAAACATCATAGCCGGTTCTGAACCGGCCATTAAAGGGGCGATCAAGGCTTGAAAATGCTCTAGCGTGTATTCTGGTGCTATATCCAGAGGTGTCATTTGTAACAGTTCTTCTTGTGTATAACCCAATAGCTTGACTGCGCCTTGATTGACATAAAAAAACTGTAATGTTGCCGCATCTGCCATAAATACGCCATCAAGTGTCGTATCCAATGTCATTTTGAACTGGTTGAGTTCGTTATAAGCTATTGTCAGTTGCGCTTCTGCTTGTTTACGTGCGCTGATATCCTGGGCAGTGACTAAAATACCGACAACTTTACCCGTCTCGTCATGCAGAGGGATTTTATTACTTTCAGTCCAGAACGATTGACCATTAGGTTGCCAAACTTCTTCAACGTAACGATATTCAGGACTATCCGTTTTCATGATACGATACTCTTGTTCACGGAACATCCGTGCTTGATCTTCCCGAAATAACTCAAAATCCGTTTTGCCCACGATGTTGGCGGGATTGTCTAAGTGGAGAAATTTTGCCACCTGCTGATTACAGCCTAAAAGCATCAAATTAATATCTTTCCAAAGAATAAACTGGGGAATGTTGTCTATCACTAAGCGCAAAAAGGTTTCTTTATCGCGTAATTCACGCGTTCTTTCAGCAACTTCACGTTCTAAAGTTTGGTTATATTCTTTCAGTAATGCCTCTGCTTGCTTGCTTTCTGTGATATTCTCACAGGTGCCTAATAAACCCACGACTTCACCTGTCATATCATGCAAAGGCATTTTGTTCGTTTCCAGCCAACTTTTACGACCATCAGCTTGTAAAATTTCTTCAACAAAATGATATTCAGGTGTATCGCTTTCCATGAGACGGCGATCAATCTCCTGCACGCTTTGTGCTTGCTCTTTCGCAATCAAATCAAAGTCCGTTTTTCCCACAATCTCATCAGGACTTTTTTTATGGCATGACTGAGCAAAATGCTTGTTACATCCTAAATAGACACCGTTAATATCCTTCCAAAATATCTGATGAGGAATCTTGTCTATGACTAAGCGCAAAAAAGCTTCTTTTTCCTGCAACTTTTTCTCAGTTTGTTTAAGATTTGTAACATCTTGTACGACGGCAACAATATAATCTAAAGTATTATCAATATGAGGCACACCACGTACTGACACAGTCGCATAGAAAATATGTCCGTCTTTACGAATATACCTTTTTTCTATTGAAAAACCTTCAATTTCCCCGGCCAAAAGCCGATTAAACTCTTTCACACTATGCGTCAGATCATCAGGATGGGTTAAATCTGCCCAAGTTTTACTGGAAAGTTCTTCCCGCGAATAGCCAAACATTTCACAGAATTTGTCATTGACTTCAATCAACTTTTTTGATGGCATCGTGATTGTCATCCCGACTAAAGGTAATTCAAAAAAACGGAAGATCCTTTTTTGACTATTGCGTAGTGCTTCATCGGCCTGTTTACGTTCTTGTATTTCTTTTTGCAGTAAAATAGTGTTATCAAACAATTCTTGGGTCCGTTTAGCGACTTGTAGTTCTAGTGTACGATTATATTCTTTTAAATTTTCTTGGGCATCCTTGAGTGCGGCTTCGACTTCAAAACGTTGTTTGATCTCAGATTGAAGTTGACCGGTATGTTTAATTGAATTAGACAGATAAAGTGGCAATAATAGTGTTAACAATAATCCACTTAGCAAAGTGCCTAAGGATGTCCAAGTTATGCCTCTTATGAATTGAGTTCTTGAATCAGGCGTACATAAAATAGACCAAGTACGTCCTGCCACTTCAAAGGTTCCATAAGATAACAAGCTATTGCTTAACTTTTCTTTCTGATGGGTTATAGTTTGCTTGCCAGTACGGTTGCCTGATTGATGAAAATACAAAAAACGTTCTGTAGGGGGTGCCGATTCATCTTGTAGGAGAATGTTGATACCCTTGGGTTTCATAAGTCTCAAAGCATGCTCTATCAAGCTTTTTATCCGAATCTTGCCCATAATAAAACCTTGCAAATGCGCCTGTCCTTGTGTCGGCATTTTGATAAGCGATGCTTGATGGTAAATGGGATGAAACACTAATATATTAAAGGGTTCATCGTCTTCTATTTTGAACTGAAATAGTTTTGTCGCTTGCGGGGTATGAGTATCGCTGGCCACCGTTATGGCTTTTAAAAAAAAGGGTTCTGAGGCTAAATTGAAGCCTAACATCGTGTCAGTTTCAGGGACGGTATAATAAATGGGAAAATATTCCGCACTTTTCGGGGCCGTGATCAGCTTGCCTTCAGCATTTAACACGGTAAACTGAAAATGGGGATAAGCCTGCCGTGCTGCTGCTTCATAATCGCCACGTTGAATATCAGAAACGTGGGGAATCCAATTAAGTGTTAAAATTTCAGGATAACGTGATAAAAAGGGAGACACCAACGTGTTAAATTCCTGCCGAGTCAGTTGACGATTGGAAGTTTCATAAAAAGTAGCCAGGGCATACAAAACTTCAAAAATATCTTTGAGAGTCTTGTTCACAGCCCAAATACGCTCTTGAGCGGCATCGTTAAATTCATAACGATACTGCCGTTGTTCTATTTTTTGTACGGTTATAAATCCCGCAATAGAAAAAAGGCTACACAATGTAAAAGCTATCGCGACAGATAGGTATTTGCTAGACATGATTAACAGGAGTTGAAAATTGGAAATTGGAAATTATAAATTATAAACTACAGTATATCGAGTTGATATGACTTGAAATCAAATCAAATAGTTATCTATTTTACAAGGATAATAGTCAAGCGAATTAAAAATTAAAAATGAACAATCGATCAAAAGGGCGATATAGCGTTTCCTGATTGCATGAACCGAAGGGAAGCTACGCTAAGTACAAAGGCGAATCAATAAAAATCTTAAAATTATTTTGCCGTGATATTGGAGCGCAAAATTTGCTGTGATATTGGAGTGCAAAATTTGCCGTGATATTGGAGTGCAAAATTTATTTTGCCGTGATATTGGAGTGCAAAATTTATTTTGCCGTGATATTGGAGTGCAAAATTTATTTTGCCGTGATATTGGAGTGCAAAATTTATTTTGCAATAACCCTTTTTTTGGGAATGCGCCCATCAAAAAATGTATTTCACGCAATCGAAAAACGCTATAACAAAGGTTCGCCTTTTTGCCGTAATTTATTTATTATCGATATTTTTTTATAATCAAACGATTATAGCGAATTGATTTGAGATTTCAGTCGCTATCGCGCCTAATACAAATATAATTTATGGGGAATTAAAAAAGAATGATTAAAGTCGGAATCGTAGGGGGTACGGGTTACACTGGTGTAGAATTATTACGTTTATTGGCACATCATCCACAAGTGCAAGTGCAAGCTGTGACATCTCGTGCAGAAGCTGGGACGGCTGTAGCCGATTTATTTCCTAATTTGCGAGAACGATTTAATTTAAAATTTACAGAGCCTACGCTGGATAATTTAGCCGATTGTGATGTTGTCTTTTTCGCAACCCCTAATGGCACCGCTATGCAAAGCACACCCGATTTGCTCAAGGCCGGGGTAAAGGTTATTGATTTAGCGGCTGATTTTCGCCTTAAAGCGGTGAGTACTTGGCAACAATGGTATGGTATGGAACACACCTGTCCAGAATTGCTTGATGAAGCGGTGTATGGTTTGCCTGAATGGTACCGAGCGCAGATTGCTAAGGCGCGTTTAATCGCTAACCCAGGTTGTTATCCAACCGCAGTACTATTGGGATTGTTACCCTTATTAGAAGCCGGTATCATTGATCCTCAGCACTTGATAGCCGATGCCAAATCAGGTGTGAGTGGCGCCGGCCGTAAGGCGAGTATGCCGATGCTAATGGGTGAAGTCTACGATAGTTTTAAAGCTTACAATGTCTCAGGACATCGCCATTGGCCAGAAATTTGTCAAAATTTAAATGCATCAAGTGCAAAGCCGGTTGGTTTAACCTTTGTGCCCCATTTAGTGCCCATGATACGGGGTATTGAGGCGACGTTGTACACAAACTTGATACGCGAAACTTCGTTAGAAGAGATACAAGCTTTATTTATGCAGCGTTATCAAGATGAACCGTTTGTCGATGTTTTGCCTCCCCAATCTCATCCCGAAACCCGCAGTGTACGCGGGGTAAATACATGCCGATTAGCGGTGCATCGCCCTCAAAAGGGTAATACAATTGTCATACTCTCAGTCATTGATAATTTAGTCAAAGGTGCAGCTGGGCAAGCCGTTCAAAATATGAATATTATGAGTGGGTTATCAGAAACCATGGGCCTGACAGGCATCGCTTTATTACCCTGATATCAGTTCCACGCTAAAGTTTTTGCGCGCAAAAACTGTATTTCACGCTAAAGTTTCGCTTCGCGAAACAAAGCGCGTGAAATCGTGGAAATCAGTTGTAAGGTGAGCAAGGTGGTTGCCCACCATTCAGATATGTATACTGTCCACCGAACGAGGCAAAAGTTTTTCGATAAAAATTTTGACCTCGTTCACAAAGTCGCGGTTGTGCCTTTTGGCAAAAATCCCCGATATCCTATAGATTTGGTTAGTCACCACCACCTGACTTGAGCGTTGGCTGGGCTGTCAAATTTAATAATAACAACCTTATCACGATGCTAAGTATAGATATGTCGAGTGGGCTGTTGCCCACCATCCTCGATATATAGAATAATAACTGATAATATGCCAGAAATTTTTTATCGCGCTCCTTTACCTAATAAACCTAAGCCAACTCCGAGTATTATAACAATCAAAACACATCGTCCTTGGTTGTGTCCAGTACTGTTTGTATTAATTGTAGTCGTTATCGGAGTCGGTGGCCTGTTTTTACACAATCAAAGTGTGCAAGCTATAGGGCAAAACAACAAGACTGTCATAGAGGAATATTGGGTAGAACAAGAAAAAACGCGCCAACAACTTGAACAGACTCGAAAGAATAATGCCCGTTTAGAAACGCAAAATAATGAATTACATGCAGAATTTAGCAAATTGAGCCTGATAGTGCGTACCACGCAAGCGGATCAAGAAACTTATAGCAAGGTTCTCCAATCCCTGAGTCAATTACAAAAAGAAAATCGCGATTTAAAAGAAGAACTGGGTTTTTATCAACATTTACTCAATCAATCCCAATCATCAAAGTCGTCGATGCCTAAAGGGGTAATTGCTAATGTGATCTTGGGGATTGATGACAAAGGCGGACAATACCCTTATAAACTGGTATTAACCCAATGGACTGTAGAGCCTACAGTGCTAGAAGGAACGGTACAAATTGACTTACTGGGTAAGCTTAATAACCAGACTAAACGTTTGACAATGAAACAAATTACACCGAACTCTATTAACACGCTGACATACAAACTGACTTATTTTCAACGTATTGAAGGTGATTTACAGTTACCTAAAGAGTTTATTCCTCTTTCTCTGATTGTTCGCCTTATCTCAAAAGGCCAAAAGAAAGCTAACGAAATCCGCTTTAAATGGAAAGATTTGCTAAAACAGGAGCAACTATAGTATGTGGGGAAACCGTAAAAGAAAGGTCACCCGAATTGATTCATTAATTGGACAACAGACTGAAATTAAAGGTGAGATTGTTTTTAGTGGCGGGCTGCATATTGATGGCTCGATTGAAGGCAAGATCACCGCTGTTGAAAATTCTGGTGCCGTATTAACTTTAAGTGAACAGGGCACTATCAAGGGTGATGTGCGAGTACCTAATGTGATTCTCAATGGTACAGTGATAGGTAATGTGTATGCCGATGAGCATATTGAATTAGCACTGAATGCTCGTGTCATCGGTAATGTCTATTATAATTTAATTGAAATGGCAATGGGGGCAGAAGTGAATGGTAGTTTGATACATACCGCAGATATGGCGAATCAACCGGCGTTGCCCCTCTCGCATGATAAAGGCACGACAAATGATTAAAGACTCCCTAACCCGAGTACTTTGTCAGCGGGCTGAAGTCGGGTGTGCTGGATTTCAAAGCGATCTCCCCCCCTACATTAAGCGACAAAATTAAATTGACAAGGTACTAGGGTGTTAGATTGAGAGTTTTTTTGGCAGGTATTTTTCATGCTGGTTTGTCAAATCACCCCTATTTTGAAAATACACGTATTTTCAAGAGGATATTAAACGGAGCTTAAACTTTATACTTAGCATCGTCATAAGATCGCGATTACTTTGACATTTAACAGCCAACAGACAGCCAACAGCCAACAGCTTTCACCCCTTGTCTAAAAGCTGTTGGCTTTTTTTGGCACCGTATTTTCTATACCATCCATTCAGG
>Ga0316201_10000146_pt1 | contig 32307 bp, 21 predicted proteins | sample CS6wburrow_MG_FD_204516 | JGI IMG/M metagenome (GOLD analysis project Ga0316201, IMG submission 204516) | Coastal sediment microbial communities from Delaware Bay, Delaware, United States - CS-6 worm burrow | ecosystem: Environmental > Aquatic > Marine > Coastal > Sediment | place: USA...
TGTGTGCTTAAGTTTACGGCTGGTGATTCCCGCTGAATTTTTGCGCTCGGCGTAGAAATTGCTGAAAATGAGAACCAGCGCTCGTAATTTCCGGTGATGTCGCAACAATGCGACGACGCGGTCCCTGTTTCTGCGAACGTTTTTCTGCAAAGCTGATAGATCGACAAAACCGCTGTTCAGGTGATCGAATGCGCGCCCAAATCAAGAGCCTCATTATCCTGGTCTTAGGCCTGATGCCGCTTTGCACTGCAGCGGCTGAAGATGGCGTAACGATTGCCTATCAGGAACCGCTACAGCAGCTTCGTCTTGGCCCTGCTCCAGCTATTATCGTTAATCAGAAGCCCGGTAATCAGAAGCTGGCAGCAACGGATATTCGCTCGATGAGCTTTGACGCTTTCGGCCGCCGCTTCGAAATTAACCTCGAAGAGAACAGGAGCTTACTCAGTCAGCAGCAGCGCGAGCGTTTTGGCGACCGTTACGGCATCTATCGCGGCAACATACAGGGTGTGCCGGAGTCATGGGTGCGCCTCGTAATCGGGGACGGGCAGCCACGTGGAATGCTGTGGGATGGCGTCGAACTCTGGGCCATAGAGGCTGGTAATAATTCCTTAACTGGCGGTGATCGTCCGTTCATGTTTCGCCTCAGCGACTTGCTGATTACGCCAGGTGCTCTTGCCTGTTCGGACGTTGGTGTCACGAAGAACGCTGGCGAACTGGCCAAATCCGTGTTGTCCGAGATTACCGCGAATGCAGCGCAGGGTCCCGGCGCGAGCCAGCAAATCGACATCGCGGTAATTGCTGACTTCGAGTTTACGAGCGACAAAGGTGCTGGTACCGACGCGGCTCTTATCACGCGCATGAACAATGTCGATGGTATTTTCAGCATGCAGCTCGGTGTGCAGCTCAACGTCAATCGAATCGATTCGTTTTCATCGAATAACGATCCGTTTACGGATCAGCTCGACGGCAGCACACTGCTTGACGAGCTCACGGCCTATCGCGACTCAACGCCGGCGCAGAATGCCAACGGCCTGTCGCACCTCTTCACCGGCAGAAACCTGGATACGACCACCGTTGGCATCGCCTACACCGGGGCGCTGTGCAGCCGGCGTTTTGGCGCGGGCCTGACCCAGGGCACGCACGACGTTACGACAGACACCTTGATCGCCGCGCACGAACTCGGGCACAACTTTGGCGCCCCGCACGACGGCACCAGTGGCTCGGCGTGTGAGTCCGAGACAGGCAATTTCATCATGGCGCCGCGTATCAATGGCGAGGATCAATTTTCTTCCTGCAGCATCACGCAGATTCAGGACGACGTGAATCGGGCGTCCTGTATTACGGCACTGCCGAGCACAGACGTTGCCTTGCTTGCTGGCGGCCAGAGCGGGGCAGTGCTGCTGGGCAATGCCGCGACAGTAAGCTTCGACGCCAACAGCGTTGGTACAGACACCGCCGACAGCGTGACTGTTGATGTGACGATCCCGGCCGGCGTTACGCTTGAATCCGTATCGGCAACCTCGGGCAGCTGCATCAGCGGTGGCGGCACGGCTAGCTGCTCCATCGGTTCGGTCGCCGGGGGTTCCGGGGCAACCGTCACCATCACGGCGATCACGATGGCTGTTGGTACCTCTGACTTTGTTGCGACAGTTTCGGCGACGACCGATGCTAATGGCAGCAATAATCAGGCAACGGTGCAGGTCATGACAGACCCGGCGGTCGACCTGATCGCTACGGCAGCAGCGATGGCGCAGGTAGGACTCGATGCCAGTACCACTCTCCGACCGAACGTCGAGAATCGCTCTGCGATTTCAGCCACTGATGTTTCGGTCACCATTACGCCGGATGCCGGCATTACCATCGACTCTGCAACCTGGGCCGCAGGCGCCTGTAGCATTACGAACAATGTCGCAAGCTGTCAGGCAAGCAGCCTCGCAGCACAGTCAACCGCGCAGCTGCAGGTCGGCGTGACAGGTACGAGTGCAGGCAATCGCACGTACGCGATCAGCGCGAGTGCAGCTGAAACAGATCGCAATACTGCCAACAATGATGCCAACGGCCAGCTTAACGTCGGGTCTGCCCCGACGAGCAACCCCGGTGGCAGCGATGACAGCGGTGGTGGCTCGACTGGCTGGCTATTCTTGCTCATTCTCGCGCTCTGTTCCCTGTTGATGACCTGCGGCAACGGCACGCGTCGCGTGAGACGGTTGGCAGCTCAAACGTGATCATCATTCCGGGCGAGAAGTTTCATGTCGTCATGCGTCGGAACTATGAGAACCAGGTGCAACGTCATTTCATCGGTGCTGCCGACGTCGTAGAAGGCTCGGTAGTGCGCGCATCCGGCTACGCCTTTATTTACGACGAGATGAAGGCCCAGTACATAAAGAAACCGGTCAAGCGCACGACGATCCTGGATCTCTCGGAAAGTGGCTACATCGTCAACCTTATTCCGTCGACGATCGACATCGACGAGCTCAAATACGAAACGATCGATCGCACATTTCTTGCTATCAGCGACGGCAAGGGCTACCTGCTCGACATCAACGAGTTCGGTGCCCGGCGCTAGTACGTGTTGATGGAGACATTCCTGATTTAGAGCGCTAAATCAGGAATGTCCCCACTTCCTCGGGATCATCATTCAGGGCGTACGCGGGCGATCCGGTTGTCCTTCCGGGTGGCCGAGCAGCGTCTTGCAGAGCCCGATCCAGGCAGGGCTGAGCATCAGGCTGATCGCTATCACGGCAACGATCAGGCGATAGTCGTCATCCGGCAGTATCTGCCCTGTATGGGCAAGCGCTGCGAGGATGAAGCTGAACTCTCCAATCTGCGACAACAGCGCACCCGCATAGCTGGCGCGATGCCAGGACGAGCCCAGCAATTTCAGTATCGCCGTATTCAGGATCGTATTGATTACAACGATCAGCACAACCAGCAAGCTTACGTGGAGCAGGTTGTTGCGCACGAAGTCCACGTCAATCAGCATGCCGACCGACACGAAAAAAGCCGCGACGAAAACGACGCGGAACGGCTCCAGGTTCTCGTGTACCCAGTCGGTTTCGCGGGCGGAACTGACAACCAACCCGGCGACAAATGCGCCAAGCGCAGTAGACAAGCCGAGCTCTCCCGAGATCAGGGCAAGGGTCAGGCAGAGCAGCAGGGCGGAGAAAACCTGTAGCTCGTGATCCGAGCGCAGTTTCTCGGCGAACGGAAGCTTAATGTGATCGCGTGTGAACACCCAGGCGGCAATACCGATCAACAGGACTGCGCCGATGAGTTGGGCAACCAGCTCACCGGTAGTGACGTGCCCACCGCCGAGCATATTGATGGCGATAATCATGGGGACGAGCGCCATATCCTGCGCGAGTAGCACAACAAGAACGTTCTGTCCGGTCTGGGTGTCGAGCTCGTGCCAGTCTTTCAGCAGTTTTAACACGACGGCCGTGCTGCTGAGGCTGATGACAAACCCCAGTATCAGCACTTTTGACCATGACCAGTCGAAGAACAGTCCGATTAACCAGACGGCTGCGATGGTGATGCCTACTTGTAGTACGACGCCGAAGATTGCCAGCCGCCAGCGGCTTAGGAGGCTGTGGGGGGATGCTTCCATTCCGACAAAAAACAACAACACGATAAGGCCAATGCCGCCGATGCGCCCGATCAGGTCGGGGTCCTGTAGCAGGCCGAGCCCGTACGGACCAATCAGTAATCCGGCCACCAGGTAGCCGACGATCTGGGGTTGTCGCAGGGCCCGCATCACAAAGCCGATGAGCAGGATGGCGAGTAAGACGCCGACAATGACGGGCAGGGCTGGATCAATATGCATGGGCCGAAGTATATAGGCATGCCGGGATTTCCGGGCATCGCTGATTCGCCTCTAAGAGACGCCTTGACGGGGACATTCCTGATTTAGTCCAAGACGTCTTGACGGGGACATTCCTGATTCACTGCACAAATGCAGTCAATCAGGAATGTCCCCATTTCCTCAGGAATGTCCCCGTTTCCCCAATCAGGAATGTCCCCATTTCCCAGTAAATTAGGAATGTCCCCAATTCCCTCTTAAACTGACCGGTACCCATTAGCAAAAATGGAATTGCATCGTGTCTCGAAACGCACCTCTCCTATGGCTGGTCTCCTGCATCGTCTTTCTGCATACGGCCGCCACGAACAACGTTGAAGCCCAGGAATCGCCGGGCTACGACGACTTACTCACGCTGTTTGCCGACTGGCGCGAGTTCGAGTCGCCGCCTCTGCTGGAGGGAGCGCCGGACTACACGGTTTCCGGGTTCGAGGCCCGCCGCGGCGATTTTCTTGGCTTGCGTGAGCGCCTGAACGCAATTGAGATAAAGAACTGGCCGATTCCGCAACAGGTCGACTGGCATCTTGTGCGTGCCGAGATGAACGGCTATGACTTCAACGAGCGCGTGCTTCAGCCCTGGGCGCGGGATCCCGCGTTTTACAACACCATCTGGCTGTATCGAAGCGACGTGCCCGCACATGAGGGGCCGACACACCATGCGCTGGTTGAGGTTTGGCAGTACGAATTCCCGTTGGCGCGCACCGAGGAGCGGCGCCTTGCCGCCGAGCTGGCCGTCATTCCCCCATTGATGAAGCAGGCGAAGGCGAACCTTATCGGCAATGCCCGGGATCTCTGGATCACCGGCATACGAGACATTCGTCAGCAACGCGCCGGGCTGGACGCAATTGAGCAGAGGGTTGGCGAACGGTCGAGCGTCGAGTTAAGAGAGGCAATCAATGCCGCCAAGATCGCCACCGACGAACTGATCGCGTGGCTCGAGGCTGAGGCTGACTCGAAGACCGGCTCGTCCGGTATCGGCAAGGACAACTACAGCTGGTACCAGCGAAACGTCCACCTGGTGCCCATGAGTTGGGAGGATGAAGTTCGTCTGCTGAAGCGTGAGCTTGCGCGCGCATGGTCTTCGCTAAAGCTCGAAGAGCAACGCAATCGAGATCTCCCGCCGATGGTCGCTGCGGCGACGCCTGAGGAGTACAACGAGAAGGCGAATGACGCTGTCGAGCGCATCATGGGGTTCCTCGAAGAAAAGCAGATTGTCACGGTTGCCGACTACATGGAGCCCGCGATTCGCGAGCGGCTGGGATCGTTTGTGCCCGAAGAGCGACGCAATTTCTTCTGGATTACGGCCCACTACGATCCGGCGCCGCTGTACACACACTTCTGGCACTGGTTTGAGTTGGCCCGCATGGATCGGGAGCCGCACGCGAGCCCTGTTCGCCAAGGTTCGCTGCTCTACAACATCTTTGACAGTCGAAACGAGGGGACGGCTACCGGAGTCGAAGAGATGTTCATGCACGCGGGGTTGTACGATGACAGCCCGCGTTCACGTGAACTCGTCTGGATACTGCTGGCGCAACGTGCCGCCCGCGGACTCGGCTCGTTGTACGCCCACGCCAATGAGATGACGATGGAAGAAGCGGGCACGGTGCACATGAACTGGACGCCGCGCGGCTGGATGAAAACGGAGAAAGAGCTGCTCATCTTTGAACAGCACCTTTACCTGCGACAGCCCGGCTATGGCACCAGCTACATCACCGGCAAGTACCTGCTTGAGGAGACGCTCGCCGATTATGCAAAACAGCTCGAACAGCGAGGCGAAGAGTTTCAGCTAATGCACTTTTTCGATCGCCTCAACGCCATCGACAGCATCCCGATCTCGCTGGGTCGCTGGGAGCTGACGGGTCTTAATGACCAGGTCGATCGATAGCGATTATTTTGCGTTCTCCGCATCGTACTTGAGTCGCATTACGCGGCCGCGACTGACATGCAGCAGGTCGCTGATTTTCAGCACGAAAGAATCTTCGTATTTGTCGAGCCGGCCATCGGCGTAGGCAATCTGCCACAGCAACGCAACGATACGCGCCTTCTCGGTCTCGTCGAGATGTTCGTGCAGTACCTTTGTAAACTCGTAGGCGGAAACCGAGTCGTCGGCTTTCTCGTGGGCCGCATTCAGTAGTTCTGCGGCGTCTTCCGCCGGCAGCCTGAAATGCGTCTGCAGCAACTCGAGGACGCGATCAAATTCACTTTCATCGAATACGTGATCGGCGCGCGCGACGTCCAGCATCAGGACAGCAGTGGCCAGACGCAACGCGCCGTCACGATCCTCACCGTCCTCCGACGCGGGGGTTGAGATCGATTCAACTACCTGATCGATAAATCGTCTGATCATTTTGTACCTTAAACGTAATCCGTCAGAACCTATGATCGAAGTATCGCCGGTAAGTTTCAAGCGACGAAACCATGTAGTATCCACGAAGAGCCAAATTAGCCGGGAAAATTACCGCCATGCAATACACCGCCGTCAAGCTCGTCAAGAGACCCACACTGCACATCACGCCCGATTTGTTCGATGTTGTGAAGCTCGAAACGCCCGAACTTGAGGATGGACAGGTCCTGTTGAAACAAACGCATATGTCGCTGGACCCCGCCATGAAGGGCTGGATGATGGAGGATCGGAACAGCTATATTCCGCCCGTCGAGCTCGGTGAGATCATGCGATCGAGCGGTGTGGCTGAGGTCGTCGAATCGCGGAATCCGAATTTCGCTGAAGGCGACAGGCTATCCGGCATGATTGGCTGGACAGAATACGCGGTGAGCACGGGCGAGGGCCTACACAAGTTGCCGCCCGGTATTCCGGCTGAAGCCGTGCTTTGCGTGTTGGCTCTTCCGGGACTGACGGCCTACCAGGGTCTCATGAATATCGGCAAGCCGAAGGCGGGTGAGACGCTGGTCGTTTCGGGTGCGGCAGGTTCAGTTGGCTCGATGGTTGGTCAGATCGCAAAGGCAGAAGGCCTGCGCGTCGTTGGTACGGCCGGCACCGACGAAAAGTGCGGCTGGCTGGAAGATGAGCTGGGATTCGACAAGGCAATCAACTACAAGTCGGACGATCTGGCGAAGCAGATCTACAATGCAACGCCGGACGGTGTTGATCTGTATTTCGAAAACACCGGTGGCCCGGTTCAACACATTACATTTGGCCGTATGAATACACACGGGCGGATCATCGTCTGCGGCATGATCGCTGACTACAACACCGACAAGCCGTCACCCGGTCCGAACTGGATTAACATGATCCGCAAGCGTCTGACGATCACGGGCTTTGCGATGCCGGATCACTGGGATGAGGTACCCGCGATGACGGGTAAGCTGCTGGCCTATTTCTCTGCGGGCAAGCTGAAGTATCGCGCGCACAAGCTAAGCGGTATTGAAAGCGCTATCGAGGGAATCAACCTGCTGTTCACCGGCGGCAATACCGGCAAGCTCATGGTCGAGCTTTAGGGGGCGCCTGAATTCGCGGCGGCAATTGCCGCTGTAAGTTCGCGCCTCATACGAAGAGAAGGCCGATCATTCAGGAATACCGCAATGCCTTCGCCGATGCGTTGTTCGCATAGTTGAAGATCAGCAGCTGCCTCTGCAAATCGGCCGACGCGCATGAGAATCTTTGCGCGAAGGTAGCGCACGAGCCAGAGGTCGACGGTATCGACGGCGGTATTCGCGAGCACAAGCCCTTGTTCCATATCGCCCGAAGCCGCCGCAATCTCCGCGCGAATTGCGTAAGCATAGGCTCGCCTGGGTCTGGACAAGCTCTTTAGCATGTCTGCAGCAATCGTCTCGGCGCGCTCGTAGTTTTCCGTTGCAATCAAAACCATCGCGGCCGGCACCAGTATCGCAGGGTCGCCTTGCGGCGATTCCAGCAGCTCGAGGACGGCTTCTAGCGCGGCATCGCTCTGACCGAGTTGCAATAAGACCTGCGCCCTCAACGCTTGCTTGATAGCTGCCGGATGCTTTGCGTTCAGCGCGAGTTCGTCGCTTATAGCCGCGTCGAGAATCTGTACGGCAGACGCCAGGTTGTCGCGATAGATGGCGAGATCGGCGAGTCCCTCGGTGGCCGTCGAGCGTGCGAACTGATCGAGTTCGGTCATCCGCCGGTAGGTCTCTTCGGTTGACTCAAGGTCATCGGCAACAGCAGAAGACAGTGCCAGAACGACGTATGCATAGGCGTTGGCAGGATCGATATCGATAACAGACTCCGCAACCTCGCCAGCCTCATCAAAGCGGCCCGCATACATCGCATAAAGAGCAAGGTTGGCAGCGTAGGCGCTCTGCCCGGCATATTGTTTCGCAACCTCGCGACCGACTTCCAGCGCGCGGTCAAAATCCATGGCATAAAAAGCCGTTACGGCGAGATTATTTTTGGCGACATTGTCAGCCGGATACTTCTTAACCAGCGTTTCATAGGTGTCCAGTGCCTTGTCGTAATTTCCCTGGTTAATCATGAAATAGTTGCCCAGCGTGCGCAGTCGCCCACGTTCCGTCAGGCGGTTGACGCGAGCGAGGGTTTCCTCCCAGTTCTCCGTCGCGGCATCAGAATTACCGAGATACTGTTGGGTTAACGCGAGTCCGGCGTAGGCGCGTGCGAAATCCGGGTCGAACTCAAGCGCCTTTTGATAGTGCACGACAGCTTCTTCGAGCTTACGGTCGAACTGCAGGTTCTGGGCCTTGAGGTATTCGGCGGCGGCCTCAAGATTGGTGACCGCAAACGACTCACTGGCGCCGGCGCCGCCCAGTTTTTTGTCGCTACCCAGGCGTTTGCGCACGCCCTCGGAGATGTCGACGATAGCGGTGAGAACATCGGCGTCGGAGTCGACTGTTTCGCTAACGGAAAACACCTTTTGTTGACCGCTCGTCGATATCGAACCAACAGTGACCGTAATGCCGTCGCTGCCCCGGCTGACTGTGCCGCCGATAACTACGTCGACTCCTTCCCGAAGTGCAACCAGTGAAGCAGTCTCTGAGTTGAGCGACGACGAGTCCGTTTCCGTTCCTGCCAGGCTGGCGGCAAGCGCGATCGCGTCCTTGCGAGGATAGGCGTTCACGAATGGGGACACCTCCAGGCCGATCAGCAGGAAGTCCTCCAGCACGCCAGTAAACAATGCGTTGCCACTCTGATTATCAAAATCGGAGATAAGAATAGACACGAGCTTGGGTGGCGCTTCGGGCTTTCGGAAATTGCCATACAAAGAAAGCAGTAGTCCTGCGCTGAGAATAGTGATGATGAAGAAACTGGAGCGTCGATCAAAGACATGGATTGGCGAGTCATCCGCGGGATTATCTGGCGTTCGCTTGATGCCGTCGGCGGAAATATCGAAGAACCAGGAGAAGACGAGGGCGCAGGGTAAGCCAATCGCGACTGCCGTAATGAGTATCTGCAATAACCAGCCGGGTCCATCAAACGCGTCTACCAGGACATCGGCGATCTGTATTACGAGCCAGCCACTAACAACGTACGTGACCGCGGCTCGAATGACCTTGCGACGCCGCATTTCGCTAAACAGTTTTGTAATCATTGCTGCCTGTGCTCTACCTGTACGTTCAATGTATTCCTGACTTCTGATTTAACAATAATCGCAACCTGACGTTTCTACGCGCTCGTTGCCAGCATGTCAGTATCAGAAGCAACAATCGAAATGCGCTGCGAATATGCGTTTATACAGGAAAAAATTCGCAGCGCGACAGCCGCGTCCCGAAAGACACATTTTGACGCACCCGGCCGTGCAGTGCTGAATGGTTACGCGATTCACGACATACCGTAATGGACGGACGCTCGCGCGGGCATTCTCGATTTGGCGCCTAAAAAATACCGGGTTGGGAATGCTCCATGCCCTTGATGAGGCGGACACTGGCAGGTCGGTCCCGGGTGGGCCGGCAGCCTAGGTCCCGTTAACCCGCTCACTCAGGTGATCGATCACGGTGTTGATCACTTTTAGCCTGGCGTGCAGCTTGTCGTTGCCTTCGACGAGTATCCACGGCGCCTTCTGGGTGCTGGTGTACTGCACCATGTCCTGGGCAAATAGCTCATAAGCATCCCACTGTTCGCGGTTGCGCCAGTCTTCGTCGGTGAGCTTCCAGTGTTTGTAGGGTGACTTCTCGCGCTCCTCGAAGCGCGCAAGCTGTTCGTCCTTGCTTATGTGCAGCCAGAACTTCAGCAACAGGATGCCGTGGTCGACGATCTGGTGCTCGAAATCGTTAATCTCGTTGTAAGCTCGCCGCCACTCGTCCTCCGTCGCGAATCCTTCGGCACGCTCGACGAGTACGCGACCGTACCAGCTGCGGTCGAACACGTTGACGTAGCCGGCTCGTGGCAGTTTGCGCCAGAACCGCCACAGGTAGTGATGCGCCTGTTCCTCGTCAGTTGGCGCCGCGAACTGGTAAACACGGCTCTTGCGTGCATCGAGACTCCAGACGGTGCGCCTGATGGCCCCGCCTTTGCCACTGGCATCGGGGCCTTCGAAGACCAGCACCGTGGACTGTCCCTGATCGAATGCCTTGCGCCCAAGCTCGCCGAGGCGCGCCTGGGCCTTTTTGATTTTTTTCTTGTATTCACGTCTCGGTACCGAAATCGACAGGTCCAGCTTGTCGAAAATGGTAGATCGTTGCGATGTTGGCAACTCCGTTACCGGTTTTGTTGCCGCTACAGCCGAGGACGATGCACGTTGCTCATGCTGATCAAGGTGTCTCGACAATTCGGCCGCTATGGTCTCGCCAACCGCGAGGTGACGATAGTTGGGATTGACTCCCTCGACGATGTTCCAGGGGGCGCCGCCGCGGTTGGTTCGCGTGATGATCTGTTCGGCTGCGGCAATGAAGTCGTCATAGCGCTCATGATTCTGCCGATCGTCGGCCGTTACCTGGTAGCTGCGCAATGCGTCAGCCGAGAGCTCGTCGAAGCGCTTCTGCTGATGTTCCTTGCTCAGATGCATCCAGAACTTCAGTACCAAAGCGCCGTCGTCTGTGAGTTCATTTTCAAAGCGAATGATTTCTGCGAGTCGCCTGTCAAACTCCAGTTCATCGCTACCGCCATAGACCCGGCCGAGCAAAGGACGCGAGTAGCGGCCGCTCAGGTAAAGACCCATGCGACCTTTTGGTGGCAGGTTTCGCCAGTAGCGCCAGAAGCGAGGTCGGGCCTGTTCTGCCTCAGTTGGCAACTGGTAGCCGATGGACCGTATCCAGCGGGGATCCATCCACTTGTTCAGCATATTGACGGTCGATCCCTTGCCCGCGCCATCAACACCGGCGAAGTCGATCAACACGGGAAAGCGCGCGAGTTCGAGCGAGCGATACTGAAGAGTCAGCAGACGCGCGCGCAGCTCACGTTCGCGTTTCTTGAAGTCCGATTTGCTGACGCTCTGGCCCAGCTCGGCTGAATCAAACATCGTCTATTACCCGTTCCCCGTGGAAGCTCTGAGTGTGGCAAACGACGATTGTACCCTGTCATGCAGGAATTGAGTGCTGCACATACGCGGTGCAGGCGTAACGGTTGTCTCGTATTGACTCAAGGTTGCCAGGACGCCCGCGAGGGTAAATTCGGCGTCATATGAAAAACCGCAGTCAACCACTAAGGGTCAGCAACGTTAGTAGAAGCAGGCAGAATAACCAGGTGACCAGGGAGGTCCGAAATGAAAACAGGGATAATAAACATAATAGTGGTAGCGACGGTATTACTGGCTTTGAGCGGCTGTAGCACCGTTTCCGTTCAAAAGCTTAGCGAAAAATACGACAGACCAATCCTGAGTGCTGCAGAAGTCAGATCGATGATTCGCGTTGACGTGACGCCGCTGCAGCCCGTATCTGCCGAAGACGCAGTGATGACCGCATCGAACTAGAGTTCGCTGCCCCTGGTGGTGCCAACCAGTTTTTCTGCATTCATATCGAAGACCGCACATATGACCTCTCGGTCATCCTGCTGCCAGCCTTCGCTCGACGGGAACATCGAGAATATATCCAGTGATGAGGAGTCGTAGTCGCGCCCGACGAAGGATTCGAATCTCTCCAGGCATGCCTGATGTGCAAGGTCTGCCATAACGTCATCTTCCGGATACTCGGCAATCGTCAGGTCGAATGTGGCAAATGCCTCATTGTCGTGAGGCTTGGAGCACGGTACGCCTTGCAAGCTACTGATTTCGTCGTTGAGCGAACCTGGATCGTCAAAGCAGTCGCCTACTCGAACCTGAAACGCATCGACGGTGCCTTCACCAACTATTGCACCGGCACTGTCACGATCGACGTCCGACGCCGCACCATAAAAGGCGAATCCCAACGCTGCAGCTATGTAAACCAGCCATTGCTTCATGGGTCCTTCCTCGCGAAATCTGCCAAGCGTCAGCTAATTCTGGCGTATGGCCCATTCGAAACAAGGGCACAGGTCTCGATCTGACCGCTTGACCGCCAGGCGCCTTGCCCTATCTGTACAGGCATCGCTTGCAGGGTTTCTTCTCGTGGGTGCGAAGTATCGTCAGGCGTAGTTGATAAGAGATGAATCAATCTTGGGTGAGAGAGGCATCAGCATAGAACTGTGAGAGCAAGCGCAGCCACGAGGAGCCCGAAGCTCAGCTGGATAGAATGCTGCCCTCCGAAAACAGGGGTTTCAGATTCGAGCCTTGAGATCGCGAACCCAACGCACTGAGAAGCAGCAAGATCCGGGTGCCGCGGGAATCAGAGAACTGTGACGCAGATCACACTCTGAGCGTCTTCTATTCACGTATCGCGCCTCAGCTGAATCGTGGCGGCGAGCAGCCGTCCACCGACTCGGATTCGGAGGCGGGAACGATTTGAGGCCCAGGTCACAGTTTGGACTACCGAATTGACCAATACTTCTGCTTGTCTGCGAAATCGCCGCGTGAGCGTGCGTGGCGGATATCTGCATACGGATTATGCAAGACGAAAAAGGAATTACACGATGTCGAGTCTCATCCGCAATCTCATGTTGCTTCTGCTCGTCAGCAGCCCGGCGGCGCCAATCGTTGCCCAAGAGTTAACCGGTGGCGATACGCGCAGCCTGGACGGACAAGTCCAGGAGATCAAGTCTGACGTGCTCAATATCGCGTCGGAGCTCAGCAATCTTGAAGAACGATTGCTTTATCCATCCGGCACACAGATTTCCGTTTTTGTATCCATGGCTGAAGCCGAGGATTTTCGTCTCGACGCGGTACAGATCGAGATCAACGGTGAACTGGCGACGCACCATATCTACAGCTTCAAGGAACTGGAGGCGCTGCAAAAGGGCGGCGTGCAAAGGGTCTATACCGGGAATGTCCCCAGTGGTGACCACCAACTCAATGTCACGATGATCGGCAAACTCAAGAACGGCATGGACTTCAATGCATCTGACAGTTTTTCCATCGCCAAAGGCGTCAGTCCGAAAGCGCTTGGAATAACCTTGTCCCGACCAGGGGCCGGGAATAGCGGCATCCAGGTCGGAGACTGGTAGACCATGTTTAGGGCACCGCCCTCATTGATCGGGCTCTTGCTGTTCGCCTGTCTGGCAACGAGCCCAAGTCGAAGTGATGAGCTGCAGGACCTGTACTTCGGCGAGGCGCTCTATTACGCACACCAGGGCGATTTTTTTGCAGCGCTGGAACGACTGGACACCGAGGTAAAGCAGCATGGCGACCTCGACGAGCCAGAACTCGGTAGTCTTCATTACCATATAGATGATGCCGAGTTCTCACTCGGCGACTTCGAGCTCAGGTACAGGATGCACCATCGCGCAGGCCGCGCCATAAGGGCGGTACTCGAGGGCGCCGTCGATGAAATCGTACGCAATGACGCGGCCTACCGACTGGCGCGAATTCATTTCCAGAAAGGCCAACTGGAAGACGCGATGCTCGCGCTCGAGCGTATCGACGGCAAGATTCCCGACTCGATTCGCGACGATATCGAATTTCTTCGAGCGAATATTTACCTGTCCGAGGGCCGGCCGACAGAATCCATTGATGTCCTTAAACGCCTGCAGGGCTCGGAAAGTTTCGGCGGCTTCGCGGCGTACAATCTCGGCATCGCTTATCTGCAGAGCGAACAACGACAGGCGGCGCTCGAGCAACTGGAGCGCGCCGGCCAGATGTCGAGCAGCGACCCGGCCGAACTCGCTATCCGGGACAAGTCCAATCTCGTTTTGGGCACGGTGCTGCTTGAAAACGGCGAGTACGACAAAGCAATCCCGTTTCTGAATCGTGTACGCCTCGATGGCCCTTTCTCCAACCAGGCACTGCTTAGCGCCGGCTGGGCGAACATGTCCATCGAGAATGCTGAAAGAGCCGTCGTACCGTGGGGCCTTCTCGCCGAGCGCGAGGTTACAGATCGTGCGACTCAGGAGGCTATGCTGGCGCTGCCCTATGCCTACGGCAAACTGAATATTCATGGTCGTGCAGCGGTGCACTACGGGCTGGCACTGGACTCATTCAGTAGCGAGGTCGAAAAGCTCAACGAATCGATCGAAAGCATCAGAGCGGGCAAGTTCCTTGTCGCGCTGGTTCGTGAAGAAATACACAAGGACAAGGACTGGATCGTTCGCCTGCGCTCGTTGCCCGAAGCACCCGAAACGTATTACCTGATGGAATTGCTCGCGTCGCACGACTTCCAGACCGGACTGCAGAACTTCCTGGACCTTGCTGACCTGCGGAAAAAGCTTGTTTCCTGGCAGCGCAGTTTCGATTCCTTCGACGACATGGTGGCCATCCGACACGACCATTACGAGCCGTTGCTGCCCGAGGTCGATACACAGTTTCGCGAGCTGGACTCCAGAATGCGACTGCGTATTGAGCAACACAAGATGCTCGTTCGTCGTCGTAACGACCTGCTGACAACCCCGAGGCCCGAGTTCCTGGCAACGCGTAATGAGCAGGCCATTCTCGGGCGTCTCGAACAGATCGAGGCACAGCTGCAGGACCCGGACCTCGCGCACAGTAAATCCACAATGGCACGCACCAAGCGCCTTAAGGGGTTGCTGACCTGGACCTTGGAGACCGAGTATCACGAACGATTCACCGACTTCGACCGCAACTTGCGTGGCCTCGACCAGGCGATGGCCGTCGCAGAGCAGCAATACGATCAATACGTCCGGGCTCGGCAGGCCGCGACACACAGCTACGTCGGCTACGAATCGCCGATCACACGCCTTCGTGCGCACGTCAGCAACTCCATAGAAAAAGTTGATCGGCTAATGGCTCGACAGGGAAACCAGCTCGAGGTAACGGCGATTGAAGAGCTCAAGGCGCGCCGCAGCCATCTCGAAAACTATAGTGACAAAGCACGCTTCGCGCTGGCCGACAGCTACGACCGCGCTACTCAGGCGCAGGCTAAGGCGGGCGACCAATGAAAAAGCGGTACGCCGTCATTCTCGTGACAGCCAGCGTCGGACTGTCTGCCTGCGCGACAACCAGCGAGCAGGGCACGCTCGCCGATTTGCAGCAGGTGAAGGCCGACGTCGAAGAGGTGTACCTGGACGACAGTCTCGAACGCGCAGCGCAAAGCTATCGCCGTTACCTGCAGGAAACCTCGGAGAGTGCGCGTACGCCCGAGGCAATGCGTCGTCTTGCTGACCTGCAGATTGAGCAGGCTTACGGTGTGCTCGGTACCGGCGAGTTGGTTGAGATGGCGGCACCGGACCGAGCGACGCAGCCCGGGGCGACCGTCGCCGAGGGCCAGCATCAGGGTCTGACCGAAGCTTCGGAATCCGAGCTGGAATTCGAACAGCGTGCAACACAGCGCGAGCAGTTGCTGTCCCAGGCAACACCACTGGACGCCGAGTTGCCAGGAAGTGTCAGCGAAGCGGTACCGACGGGGCCACTCGAAGCGATCAAAACTTACCGGAAGATCCTCGAGACTTATCCGAACTACGAGCGCAACGACAAGGTCCTCTACCAGATGTCCCGCGCCTACGACGAGATTGGTCAGCCGGACGAGGCAATGGTAGTCATGGATCGGCTAATTGCCGAATATCCGTACTCGAATTATCTCGACGAGGTTCACTTTCGGCGCGGCGAATATTTCTTCGTCAGGAAAAAATACCGTGACGCAGAAGATGCCTATTCCCCGATCATTGATATTGGCGCGTCCTCGTCCTACTACGAGCTCGCTTTGTACAAACTGGGCTGGACTTTGTACAAGCAGGAGTTCTACGAAGAGGCGTTGAGTAACTACATGGCGATGCTCGACTATCGACAGTCAATCGGCTACGACTTCGATGAAGATTACGAGGAAAATGACGAACATCGCGTAGCCGACACGTTTCGCGTCATCAGTCTGAGTTTCTCCAATCTGGGCGGTCCCGAAGTTGTTGATGAGTACTTTTCGGAAAACGGCCTGCGCAGCTTCGCCGACAAGATATATGGCAATCTCGGCGAATTCTATTTCGGCAAGCTTCGATATGACGACGCGGCATCCGTCTACAAGTCCTTCGTCAAGCAGAGCCCGTTTCATAAGGCCTCACCGCGTTTCAGCATGCGCGTCGTCGAAATTTATAGTGAAGCAGGCTTCCCGCTCCTGGTCGTTGAGTCCAAGAAAGAATTCGCTTCGATGTACGCCCTTGACGCAGAGTACTGGAACCACTTCAGCATCGACGACTCACCCGAAGCGGTCGGATTTCTGAAGACGAATCTGACGGATCTCGCGGGTCACTATCACGCGCTGTACCAGGACGACAGCCTGATCGACGACAGACCTACGAGCTTCAGTGAAGCGCAACGCTGGTACCGCCAGTTCCTGAATTCGTTTCCAGCGGACGTGGAATCACCACAAATCAACTACCAGCTCGCAGATCTGCTGCTGGAGAACGAGGACTATGGTGAGGCGGCAAGGGAGTACGAACGCACGGCGTACGAGCACGGAGAACATGATCAGGATTCAGCCGCGGGTTATGCGGCGATATTCGCACACCGGCAGAACCTCGAGGCCGCGACGGGCGCAAGGCGACTGGACGTCAGAAAGGCAACGGTAACAAGCTCGCTCAGGTTTGCTGACACCTTTCAGCAGCACGAGCAGGCGCCTGTCGTTTTGGGCAAGGCGGCGGATGATCTCTATGAAATGGAGGACTTCCCGCTCGCGATACAATCAGCTCAGACACTCATCGAACGCTATCCGGCGACGGATACGTCGCTGATACGATCAGCCTGGGCCGTTATCGCACACTCTTCGATCGATCTGGCTGAGTATCAAGCTGCCGAAAAGGCCTATCTGAAGGTGCTCGCGCTGACACCCGCCGACGATGAAAATCGGCCCGCGGTTGTCGACGGGCTTGCCGCTGCGATTTACAAGCAGGGTGAGCAGGCCAATCTCCTCGAAGACTACCGCGTAGCGGCGGATCATTTCCTGAGGATCAAGGCAGTAGCTCCAACTTCGAATATTCGCACCGCGGCCGAATACGATGGCGCGGCTGCGCTAATGAAACTTCAGGACTGGATGCAGGCGTCAGCCGTGCTGGAAGAGTTCCGGAGCGACAATCCGGAGCACGAATTGGGCAGCGAGGCGACCAAGCAACTCGCATACATCTACCGCGAAGATGGCCAGACAGAACGATCGGCCGCTGAACACGAGAGAATCGCGGCCGAATCGACGGATCCGGACCTTGGGCGCGAAGCGCTCCTTACCGCCGCAGAGCTCTATGACGAGGCCAATGTTATTGGTGACGCAATTCGTGTTTACCAACGTTATGTCACCGAGTATCCGCAGCCGCTGGATATCGCGATGGAGACTCGTTCGCGGCTGGCCGAGATTTTCCGGGCTAAACGTGATGACGAGCGATACTACGCGCAGTTGCGGGAAATCGTTACCGTGGACCGCGATGCCGGGGAGGCGCGAACCGACCGCAGCAGGTACCTTGCGGCGCGCGCTGCGCTGGTCCTCGCAGAGCTTACGGTTCAGCAGTTTGCGACACTCAGGCTCGAACAGCCGTTCGAGAAAAGTCTTGCCGAAAAACAACGGCGCATGGATGCGTCAATGTCGGCCCTGGAAGATCTCGTCAGTTATGAAGTCGCCGAAGTGACCGCCGCTGCGACGTTCTATATCGCGGAGATCTATTACGGTTTCAGTGACTCGCTCATAAACTCGGAGCGTCCGTCGGGACTCAGTGCGGCAGAAAGGGTCGACTACGAAATGGTCATCGAGGAGGAGGCGTATCCCTTCGAAGAGCGGGCCATCGAAGTACATCAGCAGAATTTCGAGTTGCTCGCAGGCGGTATCTTTAATCCGTGGGTACAGAAAAGCCTCGACAAGCTGGCGGTGTTGATGCCGGGACGATACGCCAAGAACGAAATCAGTGGAGGATACCTGGGCTCGATCGACACCTATGCGTACCGCATGCCGATAGTGCCGCCGCCGGGCATCGAGCTGCAAGACGATGGTGAACTGCAGGAGTCGGCGGATGCAGCAGAATCACCGCAGGCAACCGCACAGATAAGCGGCGCATCTGAAGTCGGCAACAAATAGACGCTCAGGGAACGGACATGACCACATCATTTTCGAAACAAAGGCCCTTGATCAGACACTGTCATGCATTGGTGTTGGTGGCGACAGCCATGGTTTCCGCGTGCACGACGACAGGGTCATCACGTGCGCCGGCGCGCATTGAAATCCAGGAACAAGTCGGTTTTACGATTATCGAAGAAACAAGAATCAGCAGCGATTTACGGCTCGAATATGACGAGGCCTCGACCAGCCTGCAGCAGGGACAGCTCGAGCAGGGAGTTCAATTGCTCGAGGCGTTAGTCGAGGAGGCGCCACAATTGAGCGCGCCTCGCATCGACCTCGGTATTGCCTATCATCGAACCGGGAACCTCGACGCTGCCGAAAACGCGTTGCTCCTGGCACTTGAGTTGAATCCTGATCATCCGATTGCGCACAACGAGTTGGGTATCGTGTATCGCAAGACAGGTCGTTTCGCAGAGGCGCGGCAAAGCTATCAGGCGGCGTTGGCGATCTATCCGGGTTACCACTTCGCAAGGCGCAACCTGGCTATCTTGTGTGATTTGTACCTGGCTGATCTTCGCTGCGCACTGGACAACTACGAAGCATATATGGCGACAGTCCCCAGCGATGACGAGGCCTCGATGTGGATGACAGACATCCGGCAGCGCTTAGACCGCGCGGAGGAACTACGATGAAAGCCACTTTGTTCGTTGCTGCATTACTACTGACCTGGTTTCCTGTATTTGCCGAGGAAGCAGAGGACAAGCCCGAAGAAGAGGCGACGGTGACGGAAAATCGGGGAGACGACGCAGATAAGCCCAAGGCTATGTCGGGCATGTCTATTCTGGGTAACGAGGAAGCACCGAAGGCGCTCGTCATCATCCCCTGGAAATCTTCCGAGCTCGGCGACGATATCAGCCTCTCCGATACACTCGATGATCGTGCGCGACCTGTCGACAAGGAGGTCTTCCTGCGCGAGCTGAATTTCTATCGGATTCGTTCTGACGAGTGAGTTTTTCAGGTTCACAGTGCAAAACTGTTTCTGTCGTAATCTCGCTGCCGAAAACGCGGGAATTCGTGTGAGGCACGTCTAAACCCCGCAAATTGGTACCGGAAACAACCGCTGAACGTGCGCTGGGTCACATTCAATACTTTGATCGGCCACTATTCTTGATTCTGTGCTGGGGTATTCCCGGTGCATTTTGTCAAATGAGGATTCGGAAATGGACTTCTTCTATTCGATTGTTGGTTTCTTCGCATCGGGCGGTGCATTCATGTACCCGATCCTGGTCGTATTTGCCTTCGGTGTTGCGATCGCAGTCGAACGCTACATCACGCTCACCTTGGTCACGAACAAGAACCAGGTGGTATGGAAAAAAGTACAGACACTGCTCGCCGATGGTAATTTCGAAGAAGCTCGGGAGGTGACGAGCAAGGATGAATCCACCATTTCGCAAGTTCTAAATATGGGCTTGTCACTGCAGGGTACCGTCCGCCGCCGCGACGAGATAGAAATCGCGATGGAAGAGAGCATGATGGAGATTGTTCCACGCCTCGAGAAACGTACGCCTTATGTTGCTATGTCATCGAGTATCGCCACACTGCTCGGCCTGCTCGGAACGATCATGGGACTGATTCAGGCATTCACGGCCGTCGCCAATGCGAATCCCGCGGAAAAAGCGGATTTGCTGTCAGCCAGTATTTCCGTTGCGATGAATACGACGGCGTTCGGCCTGATGGTTGCTATTCCACTTCTCGTCACGCATACGATACTGACTGCCAAGACCGGTGACATCGTCGACAGTCTTGAGATGGCAACGGTTAAGGCCTTGAATGTGTTTTCCAGAAGGGCAAAGCGGGCGGTTGAGGCCTAGTCGAGATGGCCAGGCGGCATCATTACAAGCGACGTACCAAGGACACGGCGCACGAACTGGATGTGACCACCTTCTTGAATCTCATGGTGATCCTCATCCCGTTCCTGCTGATCACAATGGTCTTCTCCAGGCTGACGATCGTTGAGCTCGATCTGCCAAGTTCGGCTGGCGGCCCGGCGACAGGTGCGGAAGAATTCCGCGTCGAAGTGATTGTCAGAGAGGCCGGTATCGAAATTACCAATGGCCAGTTTGTCATCGCGTCAATACCGAACCAGGACGACGAATTCGACCTTCCCGTCCTGTCAGAGACCATGGTAGCCCTCAAACAGGAGCATCCTGAACTGGACGCGGCATCCGTGCTGATGGAGGCGCAGATTCCCTATGATTATCTTATACGGATCATGGATATCGTCAGGAGCGTAGAACTACCGGTAGAAGCCGACGACGAGCTCGATGGCGAACAGCAATATGAATTGTTCGCGTTGTTCTCTGACATATCTGTTGGAGATGCGCCATGAGAAATTCACGCAGAATCAAACGCATGTCACGCAACCGCGTGAAGATGCCGAAGATGAACCTGACCTCTTTGATGGACGTGTTCACGATTCTCGTATTCTTCCTGCTGGTTAATACCGGTGCCGTTGAGGTGATGGAAGCGCCAAAAAATATGACGCTGCCGGAAGCGCGGGTTGACGCCAAGCCGCGCGAGACCGTCGTTATTTTCGTGAGCCCGGACGAGGTGCTGGTGCAAGGTAAGATCGTTGCGTTGGTAGCCGATATCCTTGACGGCGAATCGGAAATGGTTGAACCAATTACGTCACGCCTTGCAGAACTACGAGACAACATTGTCGGGCCAAGCACCCTGGCGGTCGCGGGCAGTCAGGAGGTTACGATACTGGCCGACAAATCCGTACCATTTCTTGTGATCAGGAAGATCATGTCGGCCTGTACCGGGGAGGGCTATGAAAATGTCTCTCTGGCGGTCATCCAGAAGGCATCGCAGATTGCTGCGAACTAGTCGCTAATGAACGAAGATGACATTGTGAGTGCAGAATGTTCTGAAGAACAGCAGTCCCTTCTTCTGCAAGTGGAAGATTCGGAGCGCGTTCTGGACGGTCTTCTGGGTGATCTTCGGGCAATCGATGGTGAGCTCGATGAGCTTGCGCGTAGAAACCAGCAGTACGATGCCCTTTCCCAGGTCTGCCGTTCGCTTGAGGAGCTTGACGGCATTGGCGCGACCCACCTGTTCTGGAACGCCGCAGACGGACCCGACAATCCTGAGGCGCATCTTCGCAATGCGCGTCGACACATAGATGAATTCAAAGCAGAGATCGCTAGCGTCGAAGAACGCCGTCATGCAATCACTGACAAGATAAACGATCAGAATGAGACACTTGACTACCTGCACTACGATCTTCTCGAGGCGACGGAAGAGTTCGAAAAGAGCAGAAACGAGTGGCTTGTCGAGCGAGAGGCAGATGAACTCCCGTCGCGGGCACAGGTTATGCCCTGGGCCCGGGGATGTGAAGAAGATAAGCGTTTTCAGAAAACCCTGGGTGCGTCGCTGGCGGCATCATTCGGCGTTGCGATTCTCGCCAGCATGATCGCCCTGCCGATTGCGGAACGCTCTACTGTTAAGGAATTGCCTGAGCGCATGGCGAGGCTCGTCCGTAAGGAACGCACGCCACCACCACCGCCGGTCGAAGTACCAATGGTCCCGGATCAAGAAATACCTGAACCCGAGCTTGCGGAGGAACAGCCGCCCGACCAGACGCCGGAAGCAGTCGTTGCAGATACCGTGCAGCCGGATACAAGGGAACAGGTCAAGTCGAAAGGAATCCTGGCGTTCCGTGACAGCTTTGCCAGCAGCGCAAGCCTGAGGCCGACGGCCCAGCTTGGCTCGCAAGCCAGGGTCAGCAGTGCCGGCGAGACTTCCGTTGGCCGACCGCAGCGATCAATGGTGACGACGTCCGCGCCGGGCTCGAGTGGCGGAATTAACCTGGCGAGTATCAGCCGCGACGTCGGCGGCGGTGGCCAGGGTATAGGTGGCGTGGAAGTCAGTCGCGTTGCGAGTTCGATCGGTGGTGGCGGCGGTGCATCGGGACGGCCGACCAGCGGTGGTGGGGCGTACGCAGGACGTACGGACGAAGAAATTCAGATCGTTTTCGATCGTTACAAATCGTCCCTGTACCGACTTTACAACCGTGAGCTTCGCAAAGATCCGACCTTGCGCGGCCAACTTGTATTGCGGATGACGATTCAACCCGATGGCAGCGTTTCGTTCTGTCAACTGCAGTCGTCTGACATGGAAGCACCAGCATTGGCACAACAAGTCGTAGATCGCGTACTGACGTTCGACTTTGGCGCCAAGGAAGACATCGTCGCGATGACAATTATCTACCCGATCGACTTTCTTCCTTCAGCATGACGTCGTGCACGACTTGACATAAGAATCCGCAGCGAAACGCGGTATCGAAGGTGTGATCCGGTTCACCTTTTACCCACACTCTTTAAGCCATAGTTTCTCTTCGGATAAAGGCAAAACCATCGAAAGGTGGCGACGCAAAGTCACCGGCCTACAGGGCATGTAATCCCAACGGCAGCGGGACCGCACGTAAACGATCTAAGGAAAGGATCGTCCGCACTGGTGACGTACGCGCACAGGGAAGTTAGCGACTGATCATGGTCATTCTCGACAAGAACGCGCGAAGTTTGCGCGGCGCAGATAGGCTTACGAGGCTCAGCCGTCTCCGGCTGTTCTCGCTAGTACTGATGCTGTGTGCCGCGTTTTCGGCGCAGGCGCAGGACTGTTCCGCTTACGTCAATGGCAACCTCGACGGTTTTGCAGGCGATGTCGCTCCTTCGCAATTTCAGATCGATCGTAACTGCTCGATTCGAGACTATCCTGCCAACAACCCGCCAGGCACCAATTTCAATTTTTTCACGCAGACAGGCCAGACCAACGAACGTTGGTTCACGATCTTTGACAAGGTCGTACACACCGGCAACCTGCGGACGTTTGAAAACTTCCCGATCGTCCCGGTCGGCGAGCAGTTCATGATCGAGATCGCAACGTCATGAAGAAGTTTTTCATCATCCTGGGCGCATTGCTTCTTGCATCGGCCGTATTGGTTCCGACCGGGAGCGCGTCGGCGGCCGAGATCACGTTTGTCTCCGTCGTTGGATCCTGGCGTGACCCGGTAGATACCGTTCCCGGAAGCCAGCCGGGCGACCCTGCCATCGTGAACGGCGACCCGATCTCGAGCATCAGCTGGGGCACGACGACGGGCACCCCCCAGAGCGGCTATGACTTCATCGCAACGCTCCCGCCGCCTTTCGATTTGCCGGGGGCCATCCCGTACTTTTCTCTCGGGACGTTTCAACATCGGAATTTCTCGGTCGACGAGCCCTGGCTGGTTTCGGCTGAGCTCGATGTGGAGCTGGTGATTGCCGTGGACGGCGTGCCAACCGGTCCGTTGGCATTCACCTTCACGTTGAATCACGACGAAACCCCGAACAACCTGGACCCTTGTCCTTATCCGACACCACCTGGAGAGGGGTGCACGGATCGCGTTACGATCGTTGCCTCGGCGGACCCCACGACATTCAATGTCGGCGGAGTGGATTACACGCTGGAGATGAGCTTTCTGGACAACGGTAGTCCCGTTGACGAGTTCATCACGAGAGAAGGCGACACCGTCAACAGTTCAGGCCTGGTCGGGGAATTTACGTTGCCGCCGGGACTCACGGTCACGAAGACCGGCCCGGCAATGATGCGCATAGCGGAGTGGGGCGATTTCGTCATCGGCGTGCAGAACGAGAGCGAGGCCGATGCGTACAATGCGACACTCATCGACCAGCTACCCGACGGACCGACCGGCGGGATGTGCGACACGACGCCTGAGGTTCAGAGCGCGCAGGTGTTCGCGGCAGATGGCGTCACACCGGTACCTGGAAAAGGCCCGCTGGCCCAGGGGACGGACTACTCGCTCGCCTACAACGGCGCCACGTGCGAGCTTACGTTCATTACGCAAAGCGCCGAATCGGTGATCGGTGTGGGTGAGCGTCTGATGATCGCGTATCGCACGCAGCTCGACACCGACTCCCAGGATGGCATCGTGTTGACGAACGTCGCCGGCGCGACAGAGTGGTTCAATTCCGACGGGTCGACCATGTACAGCCGCAACCTGACCGACGGCACCGTGGGCGTTGGCGACCACGAGGACGCGCACAGCGTCGCCGTCGACCTGCCGGTGCTTCGGTTCGAGAAAACGGTCATCAATGTAACGACGGGAGAAGACCCGGGCACCGTCGCGACGCCGGGCGAAACGTTGCGCTACCGACTCTATGTTGAGAACCTGAGCAACGTCTCCGTTAGCGATTTCCGCATTTTCGACGAACTCGACCGTCTCAATGCGGACCCCGCGTTCCAGGCGGGTACGCTGAACGTCGTAACGCTTCCGCCAGGCGCGGATGCCGGCAACACGGACGCAAACGGTGGTGCCGCGGGTACCGGCTTGCTCGACGTACGCAACCTGAGCATTGGCGGGCTGGGCGAAAGTGTCCTGGTCGAGTTCGAGGTTCAGCTCGCGCCCGTAATGACGAACGACACATTCGTCTACAACCAGTCCGAGCTCTTGTTCGGCGACTTCTCGGCTGCCGTCAGTGACGACCCGAATGTCAATGGCGCGGCGGATCCCAACGTCGATGGCGACGAAGACCCGACCCAGATCCAAATCCAGTCCGCACCCTATTTCGACGTGGACAAGATCTCGAGCTACATCACAGGCAATCCGAATGTGCTGCTGGCCGGCGAGACGCTGCGCTACACGATTACCGTGCAGAATACCGGCACAGACAACGCGACCAGCGTCGAAATCGTTGACCAGGTTCCGGGCAACACGACGTACGTCGCGGGCAGCACGACGCTCAACGGCATACTCGTGCCCGACGCTGCGGATGGCAGTTCGCCGCTGATCGACGGCATCCTGATCAATGCGCCGCAAGAAGTGACACCCGGCGCGTTGAATGCCGGCGTTGCAGACAATGTTGCAACGATCGTCTTTGACGTTGTCGTATATCCCGACCTTCCGGACGGCACCATCCTCTCGAACCAGGCTTTCGTCAGCGCCGTCGATTTCGGCATTGCGGACGTACCCTCCGACGATCCGCGCACCGACATACCCGATGACCCGACGCGTGACGTGGTCGGCAACTTCCCGCTGTTATTCGCGCCGAAAACGGCAGCCCTGCAAGTGGACGGCAGCTCGCCGGGTATTATCGATCCGCTCGACGTACTGCGCTACACGATTACCGTGTACAACAACGGCACAGTTCCGGCGACCGCGGCCGATCTTACCGACGTAGTACCGGTTAACACGACCTACGTTGCCGGTAGCACGACGCTCAACGGCATCGCTGTTGCCGACGGCGCCAACGGATCACCGCTACTCGACGGACTGCCGATCAGCTCGGCCGACCTGACGCCGCCCCTGCCGGGCGACGGCGAGGGCGTGCTGAATCCCGGGCAGTCTGCCGTCGTGCAGTTCGATCTGCAGGTCGATGCGGGCGTTGCAGCCGGAACGCTTATTACGAATCAGGCGGTGGTCTACAGCCTCGAGGTTGCGAGTACTCTGACCGACGGCGATGGCAACCCGGCAACCGGTCCGGAGCCCACCGTTGTCGTGGTTGGCGACGTTCAACAGATGTCGATCATCAAGCAACTATCGGTGGTCGGCGGCGGCCCGGCGTTACCGGGCGCCACGCTTGAATATGTGGTGACCGCAAGGAATATCGGTCTGCTGCCGGCGCTGTACGTCCGGATCGAAGACGATCTCTCGGTGCCCATCCCGGGCTACCTGAGCTATGTCGATCAGTCGGCCACGCTAAACGGCGTGGCAAATGGCGTCACCGTCGCTGGCACGCTGATAACGGCGGACTACTTCACCGACTATGGCCCGCTCGCACCCGGCCAGGAAGTGGTTTTGCGCTTCCGCGCGATCATCAATCCCAATCTCCTCGAAGGTACAACCATCACCAATACTGGACGGGTCTACTGGGATGACCCCCTACGTCAGGCCGAAGCCAGCGTTTCGATCGATGTCGGCGCGATGCCAAACCTTGGCATGCTGAGCGGAAATGTCTGGCACGATGCTGACCACGACAACACGCCCGGCGGGCTGGAACGCCCACTCGAAGGCTGGCTCGTTGAGCTCCTGTTTGAAGATCAGCCAATACGTTCCATGATGACGGACGTTGACGGCAACTACCGGTTCGTCGCGGTGCCGCCTAACTATGTGCCCGGCGAGACCTACTCCCTGCGGTTTAGCGCGCCGGGTGCCGGTATCAGGACCGCGCTGCTTGGCGAGACCGACTCGGACTTCACCGACGGCCAGCATCGCATCGATGATATCGACGTTCAGGAGGGCAGCAATCTCCTCGGGCTCAACATGCCTGTCGATCCCAACGGTGTGATCTACGACTCGATTACCCGTACCCCGGTATCGGGAGCGACTGTCACTCTGGTGGACGTGCGTAACGGTTTACCGTTGCCGAGCAGCTGCTTCGACGATCCCAACCACCAGGATCAGGTGACGGTCGGCGACGGTTACTACAAGTTCGACATCAATTTCTCCGATCTCGCGTGCCCGAGTGGCATGAACTACCTGATACAGGTCCAGGTTCCGAACAGCACCTTCATTCCGGGCGTGTCCGAACTGATTCCGCCCACCAGTGACGCAACGACACTGCCGTTTGATGTTCCTGCTTGTCCCGGTTCAACCGAGGATGCGGTCGTCACGACAATGCAATCCTGCGAGGCGCAGCCTTCGGAATTCGCACCAGCACCATCCGTACCGGCCCGAAGTGCCGCCACGGACTATCATTTCTTCCTCAGGCTTGACGACAGTCAGTCGCCAGGTTCGTCGCAGCTTTTCAACAACCACATACCGCTGGACCCCCGCCTTGGAGGCGCGGTATCGATCACCAAGACGACGCCCTTGCTCAACGTGTCGCGCGGCCAGCTTGTGCCGTACGTGATCACGGTCAGAAATACCTTCGGTCAGAACCTGCAGGACGTCAACGTGGTCGACCGTTTTCCGGCCGGCTTTAAATATGTCGCCGGTTCGGCTTACTTCGATAACGTCAAAACGGAACCCGCCGTAGTCGGCCGAGAGCTCGTCTGGTCCGGCCTCTCGCTCGAAGTCGATGCCCTCCATGAAATCAAACTGCTGCTCGCGGTCGGTGCCGGCGTCACCGAAGGCGAGTTCGTTAACCGCGCACAGGCCGTGCATGCGGTGCTCGGCTCCGCCATGTCGGAAGAAGCCACCGCCACCGTGCGTGTCGTGCCGGACCCGGCCTTCGATTGCACTGACGTGACCGGTAAGGTATTCGACGATTTCAACCGTAACGGCTACCAGGACTCCGATGAGGTTGGACTACCGGCTGTACGGGTGGTGACGGCGAGGGGGCTGGCGGCGACAACCGACAGCCACGGCCGCTATCACATCACTTGCGCCATCACGCCAAACGAGAGTCGCGGCAGCAACTTCGTTCTGAAGCTCGACGACAGGACGTTGCCGAGCGGCTTCCGAATGTCGACCAGACCCGTACAGGTCCAGCGTGCGACGCGCGGTAAGGCCCTGCGCATGAATTTCGGCGCGTCGATTCATCGGGTCGTCGGTCTCGATATTGCCGATTCCGTATTCGAACCCGGGACTTTGGAGATGCGACATCAGTGGCGGCCACGTATCGATTTGCTACTAGAAGAGCTGCAGAAAGGTCCGGCGGTATTGCGACTGTCCTACGTGGCGGACGTTGAGGCCGAGTCGCTTGTGCAGCGACGTCTGCACGCGCTCAAGAACCAGATCATGGTCGCCTGGGAGGAGCTGAACTGCTGCTACAAGCTCGTCATCGAACCTGAAGTTTTCTGGCGACTAGGGGCTCCGCCGGTGAAAAGCAAGGAGCAGGGCAAGTGAACGCCATGACGAAGCTAGGCTACTTGTTGATGGCGGGCATCGCGTTGGCCTCGCCACAGGCGCATGCCGAGAAGGTCGATGAGACAGGAATCGGCGAGGCGGTCGAACGGCATCTGACCGATGATGAGCCGTTCATGCAGTGGGTGCAGGATCCCGACCGTGTCGATACGGAACTGGGTGATACGCTGGAAATCCGTGAGACGGTCGCGGATGAACTCGAGACCGTAAAACTCAGCAATCTCGTGGCGCCCATTCGATTCGAATCGGGGATAGCGAACATTCCTGAAACGACGGTCGCTTCTCTTGGCGAAATACTCAAGCGCATGCGGGACCGAATCAACGTCCGTCTGCATCTCATCGGTCATGCCGACAACCGACCGCTGTCTGCAAGACTTGTCAAGATCTATGGTGACAATGCCGGCCTGTCGCGGGAGCGCGCGGGCCAGGTAGCAGAGCATTTCCAGACGGCACTGACGTTGCCGCCCGAGGCGATCTCATTCGAATGGGCGGGCGACACTATTCCGGTCGCGTCAAACCTGACAGAAGAAGGCCGCGCACTGAATCGGCGTGTCGAGGTCGAGGTCTGGTATGACGAGGTACGAGAAAAAGTGGCTCTCGAAGAGTTTCTCGTTCCTCATGAAATCAAGCGCGTAAAAGTCTGCCGTATGGAAACGGTCTGCAAGCTGCGTTACGTCGATGGACATGCGCGTCGCGCCCGGGTGCAGAATCTGATTGCGCCGTTGCACTATGAAACCGAAAAAATCAACGTGGACGAGGCGTTTATCGAACGCATTCGACAGGGCTTCAATAACCTGGGCAACAAACAAAACGTCGTCGTCAAATTTGTCGGCTTCACAGACGATGTTCCGCTGACTGGAAGAACGGAACGCATCTACGGCGACCACCTTGGGCTCTCGAAGGCGCGAGCAAGACGTGTAGCATTGGCGGTGCAAGATAAGCTGAACGTCCCCACGTCCGTGATCGAGAGTGATGGGCGTGGCTCGATGAAACCGCTGGGCTCCAATGAAACTGACAACGGGCGCGCTCTGAATCGCCGCGTCGAGGTTGAGTTCTGGTACGACGATCCGTTACAGGAGTTACCCGACGAACCGCAGCTCTGCCCCGAGGCTGCTGGCGCCGTGTTGGTGACCAGGACGTATGATCCGCCGTGGGGCCGTATTGCGGCCATCGATTTTGCCGACGGCCAGCCCGTCGTGCCGGCGGGCTACACCGCCGACCTGGCGCGAGCGCTCGAAGATATTGCGGACAAGACGAATCCGCGCCTGAGGTTCCTCGGCTACACGCGCAATGAACGTCTGGCACGCCGGACAGCCGCTGTCTACGGTGACGATATCGGCTTGTCGGCCTCCCGTGCACGCCGCGCGATGGAGCTTATCGCTGAAGACATGCAGCTCGAGACTCAGCAACGGGAGTTCGAAGGACGTGGTTATGTGCATTCGGACGATGTCGTCAACGCCGGTTTTATTCAGGGCGAGACGTCACACGTGGCGGTTCAGGTCGTCTACGATGAGTTGGCCGTTCTTGACGACTATGAGGGCGTTGATGTCACGCGAATCACGCGTGAGCTTAGCCCCGAAAATCCGCTGGGCCTGAACCTGATGCGAATCACCGTTGACGGTGAACCGATCGATGATCCGAAGCGAAGCTCATCTGATATCCAGCGATGTACGGACGTTGCGCTGGAGAGCGCCGACATACAATTCGGCTTTGACAATCTTCGCTCCTCGCCAAGACTCAGCGTCGCCGCGAAACCGGATCGTGTCGCCGTTTATGATGCGGTGCTCCACCAGCCTTTGATGTCGTCAATGTTCTGGATTAGCAGAAAGGCATCTCCTGTGCATTTCCGCATGTACACAAACTATTCCTATTTTATTGATCGCGCCGAAGTGCGTGTCTTTGCAAATGGTCAGTCCGTCGAGTCGGAGCCACTCGACGTGATTGAAGTCGGCACTGATGGTGTCGCCAAGTGGGAGCCGCCGGTAGCGCAATTCAAGGCACCCGTGTACGAGCTCGCGTATGTACTCAGAGCGTACGATGCGGAGGGCAAGTTTGATGAAACGCATCCGCAGCCGCTATGGGTAGTCTTCGATACGCCCGGTGGTGTCGAGGAAAACGACGATCGTGATGACTCCGAAATCGCCTCAGATCCCGAGCTGTTTGCGGCTTATGGCGAAAACGGCTTAGGTCTGCACAACATTAAACTTAGTAGCGGTACCGTCAGCGTGCGTGGTAGCAATGTTCCGGACGAGCACGAGGTCTGGGTTGCCGGGCGCCCGGTGCCGGTCGATGGCAACGGTGATTTCGTTACCGAGGAGATATTGCCGGAAGGCGCTCATACCGTCGAAGTGGCCGTGGTCGACAAAGAGGGCAGCGGTGAGCTGTATCTGCGTGACCTCGAGTTCGAGTCGAGGGACTGGTTCTATGTTGGCGTCGCCGATCTCACCTTGTCCGATGGCAACGCGAGTGGCCCGATAGATCTGTTGCAAGGCGGCAACTCCAGTCAGGACTATGATTCGAACGTTGACGGGCGACTGGCCTTCTTCGTGAATGGCAAATTCGGCGATCACTGGAAGTTGACAGCAAGCGCCGACACCCGGGAAGGGCCGCTCCAGGATGTCTTCAGCAATTTCATGGACAAGTCGCCGGAGTCTCTGTTTCGGCGCATCGATCCCGACTACTACTATCCGACGTTCGGCGATGACGGCACCGTCGAGGAAATGGCGCCGACCATGGGCAAGTTTTTTGTTCGCCTGAGTCAGGACGATGACTATGGTTTGTGGGGTAACTTCAAGATCGGCTATATGAATAATGAGCTGGCACAAGTCGACCGCGGCTTGTACGGCGCCAACGTGCACTACCAGACAGACGGAACAACCGGGTTTGGCGACAAGCGCTTTGTGGTAGACGCCTTCGCTGCCGAGCCGGGCACCATTCCAAGCCGGGAGGAGTTCCGGGGAACGGGTGGCTCGCTCTACTTCCTTCGCCGTCAGGATATTCTGGCTGGTTCCGAACGTGTACGCATTGAGCTGCGTGACAAAGTATCCGGGCTCGTGACCGGTGTGGTGAACCTGACGCCCGCCATGGACTACGACGTTGACTATCTGCAGGGTCGCGTCTCGCTCGCTGAGCCCCTTGCATCGACGGCCAACGATAATTTGCTGGTTCGCAGTGGCGGGTCCTCCGGTGATGAGGCCTACCTGGTTGTACGCTACGAGTACACGCCGGGGTTCGACGACATCGATGCCGTGGCGGTTGGCGGCCAGACTCATTACTGGTTGGGTGATCATGTCAGGGTAGGCCTGACTTCGAACGCGAATAAGCAGGACGATACGGACAACAGTCTTAACGCTGCTGATCTTACGTTCAGACTGGCATCTGAATCGTGGCTGAAAGTGCAACAGGCGCAGAGTGAAGGGCTGGTTTCCCTGCCGCAATTTTCGAGTGACGGCGGCTTCGAGTTCAATGCCTATGATCCGGCATCGTTCGTCAACGCCCGCGCCGAGGCAGAACGGGCGGACATCAGCGTCCGGTTCGGCGATCTTGTCAGTTTCATCGACGGCCGCCTGACTGCGTACGTACAGAATGTCGAGGCCGGGTACTCGGCGCCGGGCCTGACTGCACTCACCGACGCGAAAAATTCCGGCGGTACATTCAGCCTGCCGATTGCCGACAGGTTCACGCTGAACGCCAAGGTTGACAACCGTGTTCAGGAGCAGGGAATCGAGACCCGGGCACGGGAATACGACATCGGCTATCGAATCAACGAACGCTGGCTGGTGAGTGCCGGCTATCGCCAGGATGAGCGAATTGCGAGATCGATCATCGTACCGTTGTCGCAGGAGCAGGGCGAACGGGAAGATGCGGTGCTGCAGGTCGCTTACGACTCGAAGTCGGCCTGGAATATGTACGCCTTCACCCAGGATACCTTGTCCGTAACAGGAGATCGTGAGGAGAATGCCCGCAACGGTGTGGGCGGATCGTATCGACTGTCGGAGAAGCTGCGGATGGACGCTGAGGTATCGGACGGTGACCTGGGCATGGGTGGCCGCCTGGGTACGAACTATATGCACTCCAACAACACAAGCATGTATCTCAACTATGCGCTTGAGAACGAGCGTACCGACAACGGTTCGCGAACACTGCAGGGCAGCGAGGGTAACCT
>Ga0316201_10000147_pt1 | contig 32300 bp, 27 predicted proteins | sample CS6wburrow_MG_FD_204516 | JGI IMG/M metagenome (GOLD analysis project Ga0316201, IMG submission 204516) | Coastal sediment microbial communities from Delaware Bay, Delaware, United States - CS-6 worm burrow | ecosystem: Environmental > Aquatic > Marine > Coastal > Sediment | place: USA...
TACCATCGGTTGGTGGCTAATACCACGGGCGCCATGGCACTTCCCACAACTGGCAGAATCCGCTTCACCGGCAAGCGGGTCACCGAATGGCGGTGCTTCGCGCATCGGGGCAGATTGTGAAGCGAAGTACATGGCCATCTTTTCTATATCGACCTGATCCAATTCGATCAGCATGCCTCCCATATCTTCATGCTCGCGTGTCCCGTTCTTGTATTCCAGGGTTGATGTGATCAGGTAAGCGGGCTGCTGACCGGCAAGGTTTGGAACCCCTTGTGTTGTGCTGATACCCTTTTCGCCATGACACTCCTCACATAACACCGCTACTACTGCACCACCTGAGAAGGTGGTTTCAACAGGCGACTGATTGCCGTCTTGCTCAAGTGGAGTCTGGCTGGCGTAGTATCCAGCGATATTAGCAATGTCCACCTCGCTCATACCGGTGGTCATGTCCTGTAAAGCCGCGTGCAGACGTCCGCCGTCACGGTAAGCATGCATGGTTTCAATCAGGTATAAAGCAGGTTGTGCCGTCAGGTTGGGTATTTCAGAGCTTGCACCGCGTCCATCCATTCCATGACAGCCGGAACAATCGGCTTCTGCAATCGCTTTACCCGCTGCCAGATCGAAAACAGGCTCCGTGGATTCGGGTTCTTTGGAACAGGCAGCCAGAAAAGAAAAGGCTAAAATGCCAAAAAGGATGTTTTTCATATGACCTCTATGTCGGGCTGTCCCGTCAGTTAATCACGTCGTGCGGACGAAAAACGATACCGTCCGCGATGTCATGATAATTATACCTTTATTGAGCCACTCCATTCACATCCAGCCAGTTTATATACCCAGGAACCCAAGCAGGACCAGTGTCAGCAGGGTAAGGCCTATGGCGATCAGAACCGCCCCCAGTACGCTGGATCCCCGGGCCATTGGTTCTGTTGGAGCATCCACCAGGTATTTTTCAAGCTCGCCGCTTGCTACCAGGCGGTCATACTCGCGTCGGTGTTCGTGCCTGTAATGTTCCAGAGGTACTCTGCCGGTGAACATGGTGGTATCCAGCGGGAACTTGTCCGGTCGGAAGTGGTTATTGAAGAAGTGCACCGTGAACAGGAATACCACGGCCAAAATCGCTTCTTCACCGTGCACGATCGCAGCAACATTGAACACCCAACCGGGCAGATATGAGGCTGTAACATTCGGGAACCACATCATCATGCCGCTCACACCGATGATCGTCATACCCCAGAACGGGGCCCAATAATCAAATTTTTCCCAGTAACTGAAGTGATCAAGAACTGGACGGGGTCCGAGTCCAAAGAACCAGCGAAACATTGCGATGGCATCACCAAGATCATCCCAGTTTGGAACCAGCGAGTCCGGCCCAAACCAATCGAATGTTCTCCAGTTACTGCCAATATGGTAGGCAAAGTAAATCAGGTGGATGAAAAACACACCCATAAATCCAATCGCGCCGATCCTGTGAAGGATACCCGCAGAAACCGGACCGCCCAGAAGGTTCATGACATAAGGCGCCCATGCGCTACCCGAGAACAGGACAGTCAAGCCCGTCAGGGCCAGCAACATGATGGAAAGTGCCCCGACCAGGTGTGCCAGTCGCCACCACTTTGTGAAGCGCCTGAAATGGGTCTTGCCCTCCGGCAGATCCATATCTTCTACGCGTATATGTGGCCGGTCCTTGCCATGTTTGCGATCCTGGTACTCGCGGTAAAACCAAAGTGCAGAGTGCAACCAGAAAAATGCAAAAGTACCCAGCAGCAGGCCAATCATGCCTTTGGCTGCGAGCCACATCTCCGGATACTCCGCAAAATTGTCGGTTGTACCATGGGGTTGAAAAGTCACGTAACCCTCGGTTGCGTTTTCATGGCATGACTGGCAGGTTTTCAATCGGTTGCCGTTATGTACCATTGAAGCCGGCTCACTAACGCGTTTGATCCCGTGGGCGCCGTGGCAATCGTAACACTTGGCTGTTTCGCTATAACCCAGGCGGGTGATTTTACCGTGGTAGGTTTCCACGTAACTTTCCAACTGTTCCAGGTGGCAATTACCGCATTGTGCTGTAATCGCCAGCCTTCCGGATACGTCACCTGCAATGTCAGTTTTATGAGCCGAATGACAATCGCTACAGACGGCTGCGTCGGTGTTGCCATTGCGGATTTCCATGCCATGTACCGAGTCCTTATAGATCTCGAGCTCCCTGGTATGGCACTTGCCGCATACAGAAGGAATTTGAAACTTTTTTTCGGCCCTGTAGGCAGTGTCAATCGGGGTGATGTAATGCGCGTCATGACAGTTGTAACAGGTCGCATTGGTGCGTGACTGGTCGTCAATATTGGGCCGCGCATGGATCGATCCCATGTAACTTTCAGTCTTTTCGATCACCACACCGAGGCGGGCCTCCTTACCGTCTCCTCCTCTTAGTTGGGCTTCTGCCCATTGATCCTGATGACACCTGACACAACCTACCTTGCGTTCAACACCCTTTCTGTGAGGGACCTTGACAATATCCTTGTGACAATCCACGCAATCATTGCTGCCGTGAACGCTTCCCTGGAATTTTTCTGCGGTTACATGAAGTTGGCGCAATTCGCCAGAGGCCGTCTTTTTCGAGTAGTTTTCTTTGCCGTGACACCTGAGGCATCTGTCATTGGCCAGTTTCGGATTCTCCGGATCGGCATATGCCAGGTTGCTCAGGGCCAGCTGAATCGATGCTATTAGCAAGATGGCAAAAAGTACTTTTGAGTGAGAAAGCAGATCGAGACTGAAATTTGCAGAGGAGAGGGCTTTATTAAAACGCGCCATTGGAAACAGATCCTTATTATTAGTTCGGATACAGGTTTATTTCTAACTACAGCAAGCTCATCAAGCAGGATTTGAGCATTATCAATAGTAAGCCGCAACATAGATTAGCATGAGAAGGCCAGTAATTATCAAGCTTATCGCCATTGTGTACAGTCTCTGGAGAGCATCCATAGGGCTGTACAAAAAATATATACATACTCCTGCATGATTCAAATATATGAATAATAAGGAATAAGTGATTTTCACCGGGTATTTCCGTATAAATAAATTGTACTTTAGGCTAGTAACCTGCACCGTCCGGCCCCTTCTTCTCCAACGCCAGAATTTTTTAAGTAACTGAAATTATTATGTTTACGTTCTAATAGTTCTGTTTGTCGAGTGATTGGCATACAAATTGCATCTAAACAGTGTGAAACAAACAAATTGAATGAGATGATCACATGAACGATAAAGCCAACATACTCATAGTAGATGATGAAGAGGTGGTTCGCCTCAGTCATTTAAGAAGTCTTGAAAGCGCCGATTGCAACGCCCGGGCAGCCGAGGATGGCATGGCAGCGCTAAACGTTATGGAACAACATCCCTTTGATGTTGTGTTGCTTGATCTGCGTATGCCGGGTCTGGATGGCATGGACGTGTTGAAAACCATAAAACAAAAATGGCCGGACAGCGAGGTAATCGTGATTACCGGTTACCCCAGCATTGAAACAGCCAAAGAGGCCGTCAGGTTAGGTGCATTTAATTACCTGACAAAGCCCCTGGGCCCGGATGAAGTTATCAAGGCAGCCAACGACGCGGTGATCCAGAAACGCTGGTCATTACGCAGTCAAAACGAATTTACTATCAATTAATTGAGATAAGGAGCAAATCATGAGCGCAAATTTACAAGTACTGGTCATTGACGATGATGCAGTTGTTGGTCGGAGTTTCGACCGGGTTCTTTCCGAGAAAGGTTATGACGTCAGCACCGTACTGAGCGGTGAAGCAGCGATGGAATCGATTGAAAATACGAATTTTGATGTTGTTTTTACAGATATCAAAATGCCAGGTATGGATGGCCTCGAAGTCACCGAACGTATCAAGGCACGCTGCCCGTGGACGCCCGTAGTTGTTATAACCGGTTATGGCACAGAGGCCAATGAGAGCAAAGCCTCAGTGTTGGGGGCCAGTGGGTTTGTTCGCAAGCCTCTGACACCGGAAATGATAGAGAGCATCACCCTTAAAGCTGTAAATGATTCAACGGTATCTGCAGATGCGGTCGAAGCACCTGAACAGTTGGCCGCAGTGGAACCCATAGCCGAAGCTGTGGTCCCAAAGGCAAAGAACAGTGTCGCTAAAAACATTGGCCTGTTTTTCGCGTCGCCCTTTATAGCCCTCGGTTACGTGATTGCGTTGCCGTTCGTTGGTTTCTATCAGTTCGTGAAGCTCGGCCGTGAAGCCTTCATAAAAAAACACATGTCCGAGTAAAAAAGATGTCTAATTGACATAGGTTAGTTGTTCAAAAAAACCGGGGCTTATAATTAGCCCCGGTTTTCATTTAAGACGGCCCACAATAGGAGATTAGGCATTATGGTCCGGAGTACTACAGGTGGTGCAGGTGCACTACAGCCTGTTATTACAGTTTTCATCACTTGCTGCATGCTTTTCAGTGGCGTTTTGTTTGCATTACAGGCAGAGGAATCACCAGCAACGGAGTCACCTGCAACGGAGTCATCTGCAACGGAGTCATCTGCAACGGAGTCATCTGCAACAGAGGTACCTGCAGTGAAGGCCGTTGTTGCAGAACAAGGTGCGGAGTCAATAGTAGAGGAACAAGTCAAGGATCCTGCAGCGTTAAAACTTGAGGAGACGCTCAAGAAAAATTCGAAATGTCTCAAATGCCATAACAGGGATCGAACCAAACTCCTCGAGGATGGTAAGGAAATGTCCTTACAAGTGCACAGAGATGATTACCTCGCTTCCGCACATGGTGAAGTCCGCTGTACCAGTTGTCACCGGGCGATTGGAAATAGAAAACACCCGTCAAAATCGACCAATATCACGATCGAAAGCGAGCGGGAATATTCGGTTGATATGAATAACAGTTGCCGAAAATGCCACATGCAAAAATACAAGCAGTACAAGGGCAGTGTGCATTCCGCATTGGTTGCGCAGGGAAGTGATAAAGCACCCGTATGCACCAGCTGCCATAACGCACACGCCCCGGTATCCATGGTGGATTACCAGGCGGAAACAGGACTCCCTTGTAAGAACTGTCACGAAAATATTTTTAACGCCTATTCTGAGAGTGTTCACGGGCAGGCCAGGATTAACGGCAATACCATCCGGGACAGTCATATTCAGGCACCGATCTGCTCCGACTGTCATCATTCTCATGAAGTAACCGCCCTTGCGATTGGTGATGTATTGCGCACCACGTGTATTGCATGTCATGAAAATATAATCCTGCTGCATAACCAATGGTTGCCAAATGCGGGAACACACCTCGATATCGTTTCCTGTGCCGTTTGTCATGCGCCGTTTGCCAAGCGTAAATTTGACCTCCATCTTTATGACAACGTCGCCCAGGTGCCGTTGGCCATGAAGGAAGGCGACGTGCCCATCCAGGAACAACTGCAGGCAATCGTGGAAGAGGGTGTAGAGGGTGACCCGTTAGAGATATGGAAAGCCAGGGGAGGCTTTGGCCAGGAGGGCCAGGCAGTGGATATTTCTCTCCGCAGCCGCATGGAAGTCATGTCGGGTGTTGCGGCACACCAGATCGCCAGCAAGAGCTTTGCCGTCAGGACCTGTGAAAGTTGTCACGAACCCAATTGGAGGGAGAAGCAGAATGTTACGGTTTCTATCACCCAGCCCGATGGCAGAAAACAGAGCTTTGAAGCCAACAGAGAAACGCTGAGCTCGGTAAAGGCCATCGAGTCGATAAGTGACTTCTATGCCCTTGGAGGCAAACCGAGCAAGCTGCTGGATATCATGTTGTTACTTGCAGTGGCTGCAGGAATAGCGATTCCGGTCGGGCATTTCACGTTGGGCAAAATGATCAAAGAGTACATTGCAAGAGGAAATAAGTGATGTCAACAAATCCTACTGAACAAACACGGCCTGACGTCTGGATTAAAACCAAAGACAGCGACTTATACATCAACCCTCTTCCGGTTCGTATCTGGCACTGGCTGAACGCAATGGGCTTCGTCGTACTTATTATCACCGGCACGTTTATCCGATACACGGACCAGTTTCAACTGATGAGTTTTGAAACGGCGATCAAGACACACAACTGGGTGGGTTTTGCAATTATCGCCAACTACTTTGTCTGGCTGGGGTTTTATCTTTTTTCAGACAGGATCACCGTCTATCATCCGGAACTCAACTTCAGAAAGTTTTTCGACAAGGCTTTCAAGCAGATGATGTATTACGGATACGGAATTTTCAGGGGTCACAAAAGTCCGCACAAGGTACTTCCCCACGATAAATTCAACCCGATGCAAAGTATTACGTACCAGATCGTGATGCTGCTGGTGGTGCCTGTCCAGTTCATCACCGGGCTCATGATGTGGGATATCAAACGCTTCGAAGTGCCGATAGCGATGGTGGGTGGCCTGAATACCGTTGTTACGGTCCATGTAGTGATTTACATTTTCTTTGTGGCTTTTACAATGGTTCATGCCTATATGGGTGCGCTTGGAACCACGCCGGCAACACACTTCAGGGAAATGTTCACCGGTTACGAGGAAGAACACTAAAAGATATGTTCAGGATGAACAGTTTGCCTCGGAAAAGCTCAGGTTTCGCCGAATTCATCCTCTCCGGAAATTGTGCCGCGAACGTGGATATCGTATTTCTTCATCAATGCCTGAAAATTGGTGCGTTGCATACCGGTCTCCTCGGCACTCGCAGTGACATTCCAGTCATTTCTTTTCAGAGCACCCAGGATGAAAAGTTTTTCCACGGTTTCCACTGATTTCTGCCGGGCGATTTTTTTAATACTTTTGAGTTCCTCGCTGGTCCGAGGTACGTCGATCACACCCATGGGTTGCATATCGAGAATATTAACCAGGTGAGCCTGGCGAATTATTCCATCACTGGACAGTATGACGGCACGGTTCACGACGTTTTCCAATTCTCTGACGTTTCCCGGCCAGTCGTGGTTCATCAGCAGGTTCATTGCGCCGGCTGAAAACTCCTTGACCTCACGATTCATCTCCTTACTGAACGCATTCAAAAAATGGAAAGCAAGTGCTGGAATATCACCACCGCGTTCGCGTAATGGCGGTATCTCAATCGGGAAAATATTTATGCGATAGTACAAATCATCACGGAAACTGCCGTCTGCAACCATGCCTTCCAGGTCCTTGTTGGTTGCGGTGATCAAGCGGATGTCTACCGACCTTGAAACAGTATCTCCTACCGCCTTGAACTCTCTTGCCTCAATGAAGCGTAGTAACTTCGCCTGGGTGGACAATGAAATATTGCCGATTTCGTCCAGAAACAATGTGCCCCGATCGGCAACTTCCAACAGACCCTTTTTATTGGATACAGCACCTGTAAATGAACCTTTCACATGCCCGAATAATTCACTTTCAAGCAGGTTATCACTCAACGAAGCGCAATCAACAGTCACGAAAGGCTGGTCCTTACGAAGGCTATTAAAATGAATAGCACGCGCGATCAATTCCTTGCCGGTACCACTCTCTCCCCTGAGCATGACCGTGCTGTTGGTAGGTGCACATCGTGCGACAAGGCGGTAGACGGCCTGCATCGGTTGGCTCGAACCGATGATGTTTTCGAAGCTGTAGCGTGCGCTGACTTCATTCTTGAGATTGACGTTTTCCTGGAGTAATTGCCGCCGTTCAAACGCCCGCGCCACGACCAGTTCGAACTCCTCGGGGTCAAACGGTTTGGGCAGGTAGTCAAAAGCACCCAGTTTCATGGCCTTAACGGCAGTGTCTATTTCGTTCAGCCCGGTAATCATGATGACATCGATATCCGGGTGCGTTTCCTTGACCCTTTGTAATACTTCCATGCCGTTCATTTTTGGCATCATGATATCGAGGATGACCATGTCGTAATCCCGCTCAGCGATTTTGGCGAGCGCTTCCAGACCATTGTTGGCAACATCAACGTCGTATTCATCGCCGGATAAAATGCGCAGACAACTTCTCACGACAATATCTTCATCATCAACGATCAGTATCTGTCTTTTCACGCGTTACTCCCTGGATCGCCCGGTCCACTGGTCGGCAGATAGAAGCGAAACTCCGTACCTTTACCCACTATGCTATCAACCTCTATTGTTCCACCATGTGCTTCTATCGTACCGTGACTTACTGATAAGCCAAGCCCGGTGCCCTTGCCAACCCCCTTGGTGGTAAAGAATGGGTCAAAGACCCGTGGCAGGTCAACTTCAGAAATACCACAGCCCGTATCGATGATTGTCACTTCGGCCATTTCCTGGGGTTCTTCGACTGATTCCGGACATTCACTGGCAGTAAGCAACCGGGTTTTGATCGAAATGCGTCCCTCACCTTTGATAGCATGTTGTGCATTCACCAGCATATTCATAATAACCTGCTTTATCAGGTTCTCATCCATCCAGACCGCAGGTAGTTCTTCATTGAGTTCCGTGATGATCTCAATATCGTTAACCTGGGCCGCCTGCGCGACAAGTTGCACGGTATCCTCTATCGCCGCATTGAGGTTGCAGAAGGTTTTTTCCGGTGTTTTCTCCCGGGAAAAGTCAAGCAACCTGCGTATGATGGATGCACACCTTTTTGTTTCCCGGATGACAAGGTCCAGGTCTTCAGCATCGGGACTACCGTCTGGCAGGTTTTTTCTGACCAGGTAGGAAAAAGTCAGCACACCCGTAAGAGGGTTGTTGAGCTCGTGTGCAATACCGGCGGCGAGCAATCCAACCGAAGCCAGTTTCTCGCTTCTCGCAGACTCAGCCTGGGCCTTGTGCAGTTCCCTGGTGGCCTCCTCAACTTTTTGTTCCAGGGTTCGCCCCCAGTCCTCCAGGTCCACATGCGATTTTCTCAAAGCCCTGGTCATGCTGTTGAAAGACCTGGCCAAATGGCCAAATTCGTCTTTACTTCGGACTGGTATGGTATTTTCCAGGTCTCCCGCCGCGAGCCTTTCCGCACCATCATCCAGGTCGTTTAGCGGCAGGTAAACCAGGCGGTGTACCAGGTAACTCACCAGCAAGCCTGCCAATATAATAAACCCGAAGGACAAACCAAATACCGTGTAGGTGTTTGAACGAAGGGTGCTTTCAATCTCGGCCAGTGGATAGATAATATCCAAAATGCCAAGTACAGGCTGCTTCTGGGTACTCTCATGACAACCGGCGCCGGCGCAAGAGGGCTCGTTGTGAATTACCGCCGTGCTACCCAGCATTCGCTTGCCGTTCTGATTGGTGAAAAACCGTGATCTTCCGAACATTGGGCTCTGAAGCCGTGACTGCTCGTCCAGGTGGCATGCGAGGCACGCTTCGGCTTCCTGGTCAATCTTGTTGCCAATCTCACTTTTTTGGGACGAGTGAATAATGACGCCTTCTTTACTGAGTATCCGGACTTTTTCAATATCCTCCTGGTCACCGACATCCTGTATGATCCGGTCGACATGGGACGGTTGGTTCTGGAGCATGGCAAAGCGGGTGCTGCTGATAACCACCCTGGATAACTGGCCACTGTTTTTAGTGACCTGTTGCAGAAGTTCCTCGCGATTATTACTCACCAGCGTCAAGGCGAAAATTAATACGGCGATAGTGAGCACAGCAACCAGGTAAGACCCGACTTTAAACTTCAGGCTGTTCCTCATCTCGACCATTAGCTAGTCACATCCCCAGGCTGAGGAAGCAGTTTCTGTGCAGTTTTCCAGGCATTCACCACGCAATCATTCAGGCTGACACCCCTGAATGCGTTACCTGTCAGCACCAGGCCCGGGTGCCGTTGCAGTTTTTCATCGATGGCCTCAAGCCTGGCGGCATGTCCTACAAGGTATTGCGGAATGGCTCTTTTCCAGCGGAAAATACGTATGAAGTCGGGTTCGGCCCTGAGGCCAAGGATGTCCTGAAGATCTGATCTGACCCGGCCGATCAATTGTTCATCGGGCAACAGTGCCAATTCAGGTGACCTGGCACCACCTACCATGGAACGTAGCAGTACCGAGTCCTCCGGTGCACGCCCGGGAAACACATTGGAATCGATGATGGTGCCGAGTATGGCGCGCTGCTCTTTTGATGGAATCAAAAAGCCGAAGCCATCGAGCACCTGGCCCACCTGACTTTTACGATAGCCAAAGCAACACACCGATAGCGCAGGGTAGGGGATTTCTCCAAGCAAGCCGGACAGGGCGGGATCCATTGACCGAAGCATTTTGGCCTGCGCATGGGCCGGTGCAGCGAGGATCAGTACATCGCTCTCTTCCACGACTTCGTTGTCCAGTTTCAACTGGTAACGCTTGCCGTTGCGGCTGATATCATGCACTGCGGTCGCGACACGTATTCGCGAACCTAATTGTTCTGCGAGGCTGTCGGTCAATGCACTCATACCTTTTGCAAATGACGTCAGGGTGCCGCCAGGGCCGGGACCGGGTGTGTTTTTCTTGCCCTCACGTTTTGCTTTGATCTGCAACCTGATCAAACCGCGTATCAGGCTTTTATATTCGGTTTCTATTTCATGTATGCGTGGAAAACAGCTTTTGAGACTCAGTCTGCTGGCATCACCTGCAAAAACCCCGGAGGCCATTGGATCAATCAGGCGCTCGTACGCTTCCTTACCCAGTCGCCGGGTCGCAAATTGGGCGAGTGTTTCATCCGGATTGTTGGTGCCGCCTGCCATGGTTTCATAAATGACGCGTAAGCGGCCACGCACGCTGAGTAATCGTGATTTCAGAAACTCCGGCGGTTTTTCAGGTAGCTTGTGCAGCTCACCCCGGCTATATACGTATCGTTTTTGTGCAGAGGCATCGGCACGGACCGGTGACACTCCCGCTTCGGTACACAACTCCAGTGTCCTGGGAATCTTATCGAGGAATCCGTTAACGCCACCCTCACACAGATAGCCCTCGCTGCCGATTTCCGTCCACACCTTTCCGCCGATACGCTGACCGGCTTCGAAAATTGTGATATCGGCATCAGGTTTTCGGGCGAGTATGGCCTGGGCGGTGGCTAGCCCTGAAATTCCTGCGCCTACTATACTTATCTTCATAGGTCCTCTTTGCACCGGCATATTATGCCTGCAAAACCAGTATTGAAAATTACGATGAGGAATTAAACCCTTTTTTAAACCCGCTTGCTCTAATAGTTTCAGTTATGTTGACATATGTCATGAACAAAACATCAGCGAAAGCGTAATTTTGTACCGGGGTAAAACCCGTGTCGCGCATAGGTAGGGTTGGTGTTACAGATGGAGAATAGTTATGACAGATAATCAGATAACTGCCGGGAAATTTATTTCACTTTGTTTCCTCCCGCTGGTGATGACGGCGTGCGGTGGTGAACCTGCAGTCAGCTTCTCTCAGGATGTACAACCGATCATTAAACAGCATTGTGTTCAATGCCATGAATCGGGAGGCGTCGGCGAAGTGACCAGCGGGTTCAACCTGGCTACCTATGAAGGCTTAATGAAAGGTACAAGCGCCGGCCCTATGGTTATTGCCGGTGATGTTGAAGGCAGCAATATGCTCGTGCTTATGGAAGGCCGTGCCGACCCTTCAATCAGCATGCCGCATGGTCAGAATGAACCTGTTGCCAAGGAGGACATCCAGACAATACGTTCATGGATCGGGCAGGGTGCGAAGAATAACTGAAAACCGGGGCAACACCGGTTAATGTTTAAAACTCAATGGCTCTTGAATAATCAGGCGAAATTGACGGCAAACGATTACAATTCAAACCTGAAAATTTAGTTAAACTTTGATGCAGAAATTTGATTGATCAAGGAGTGGGCAAGATCATGTTAAAGAAACCGGGATTCCGGAGTTGTTTGAATAGCGTATTAGTCTTTCTTTTGTTGCTTTGTTTTTCCGGTCTCTCTGTTGCGGACGAAGAACCTGAAGCAGCAGCCGAGTACTCAAAGGGCGCCAGGCAATGCATGGCCTGTCATAGCGAAGGCAAGGAGCCGGCAGCGCACGAGATATTCCTGACCCCGATGGGAATCAGCAATGCGGAAAAGTCGCCGTTCGCTGAAGGTAGCCACGATTGTGAAACCTGCCATGGCCCGAGTGCATCCCACCGCAAGAAGCAGAAAGACGGTTCACGTCTGTCTCCGGCAATTTCCTTTGCCAAGGGTACACCGGTTGGTCCACAAAACGCGGTTTGTATGGGTTGCCACAGTGACGGCGATATGATTCATTGGGTTGGTAGCACGCATGAAGCTGAAGAGGTCGCTTGTGTCAGTTGTCATGAAATACACGCGGCACAAGACCCGGTTATGGATAAACTGGCCCAGCAGGATAAGTGTTTTGCATGTCACCCGAGAACCCGGGCGCAGACTTTCAGGGCCAGTAGCCATCCGCTTCGTTTTGGCGAGATGACCTGTACCGATTGCCATAATGCCCACGACGGGTCTAACGATTTCCTGTTGGCCCGCTCGACGATCAATGATACCTGCTATGCATGCCACGCCGAGAAACGCGGCCCGTTTTTGTGGGAACACGCGCCGGTATCCGAAGATTGCACCCTGTGTCACAACGCACACGGTAGCAACCACGCAGGCATGTTGAAACAACGTTCACCTTTACTTTGTCAGCAGTGTCATTCACCCGGTGGGCATCCGGCAACAGCCTATACCAGCGAGACTGCAGAAAACTCATTCCAGCAGAGGTTTTTGCTTGGGCAGTCTTGCAATAACTGTCATTCACAGGTGCATGGTTCCAACCATCCATCCGGCGTAACAGGACTACGGTAATGAATGTTGAAAAAGAGGTATCAGGAACAATGAAACGTCTCTCCAGAAAATTCAGTTTCAGCATATCGACTCTATTGCCGGTTTTATTGTTGAGCACACACAGTCCGGTAACCGAAGCACAAGAGGCCGATGCCGAGCCTGAGATTTACAAATGCAAACAATGTGTTAAATACACCGGTTGGCGTGGCACGATTGATTTCGGGGCTGCTTACGTTAACAACGATTCATATCGGTTCGGTGATTATCGCGGTCTCGAAAAAGAAGGTTTGTACGCTGCCGTCGATGGCGATGTTCACTTCAGAAACCTGCAGGGTAATTATTTTGATTTATACGCCCATAACCTGGGTTATGAAAGTCGCGAAATAGATATGCGCGGTGGTTACCAGGGGTTTTACGAACTACGGTTCGGCTGGCAGGAAATTCCAAGATGGCTTGGTTATGGAACACAGACGCCATTTTTGGGTGTGGGCAGCGATGTACTGACATTGCCCGATGGTTGGGTAAAAGCAAATACGACCAGTGGAATGACCGCTTTGCAAAGCTCACTCGTGGGGGAACCACTGAAAACCAAGCGCAAGATACTCGACGCTGGCGGAACACTGAATTTCCTCTCCAACTGGTCTTTCAGAGTCGATTATCAGCGACAGAAAAAAGAAGGGCTCCGTACGCTGGGGGCGGGCATGTATTTCAGCAATGCCAGCATCCTGCCGACACCTATCGATTTCACCACCGATCTGTTCGACACAGCCATTTCATGGGCGAATAACCGGGCCCAGGTCCAGCTTGGTTTTATAAGTTCCAAGTTTGATAATGGCTATTCCTCGCTGACCTGGCAAAACCCCTTCAGTTCCTTACCGGAACATTCTGTCTTCAGGGCCGCACTTGAGCCTGGTAACAAGTTTCACCAGTTCAATCTGTCCGGTGCTTTTGCAATAACACCCAAGATTCGTTTGTCAGGTCAGGCAGCGATGGGCCGTATGAAGCAGAATGACCCGTTCCTCCCTTATACCATCAACCCGAGGTACAGTGATTTGCCGCTACCGCGCGAGTCACTGGATGGCAAGGTGGACACGAATACCTATAACTTCGCAGGCAAGCTGTTCGCGCGTGTTAACAATAAACTCAGCTTTACGGCACGTGGCAAGTGGGATAAAAGGGACAACAAGACACCGGTGGATTTATATACACCTGTAGTCACTGACCTGGTGCCGATCGGTCCCCGCTTTAACCGGCCTTACAGTTATAAAAGGCAGCAGTATTCCGCAGATGTGCGTTACCGGTTGGATCCCAAGGTTGGCCTGAGCGGTGGTGCGCGTCAGTACAATATGGATCGTACACTCCAACAGGTTGAACGCACCAAGGAAACCACCTGGTGGGCTCAAGCCAAGGTCAGCCCGACCTTCAATACGGAATTCCGGTTCAGAGGGGAATGGGCAGATCGTGATATATCGGATTATCTGCAACTGGATGACGATGGTACCGTTGATCATCCCCTGTTCCGTAAATTTAATATGGCCGACCGTGATCGTGATCGCATGCTCGTCGAATTTGATTACATGCCTATTGATTCGTTCAGTATTACCCTGGGTTATATTCATGCCAAGTCACAGTACAAGGAATCAGTCCTTGGTCTGCAGAAGAGTGTTGATGAGAGCTACTCGGTCAATTTGAATTATGCGATAAGCTCAACAGTTAATGCCTATGCATTCTATAACCTCGATTATCTGGATGCCGATATGACCAATACGGCCGGTGGCAATTCCGTTCCCTGGAATGCCGAGACCCATGACCGGATTGAAACGGCTGGAATCGGCCTGACCGCTTCCATTAGTGAAAAATCAAGCCTTGGTGTTGATTATGTGTATGCCGGCTCCACCGGAAGGATTTCAGTGACAACCACTGCGGATGAAGATCCATTTGATCAATTAAAAACCAGTTTGAAAAACTTCAAATTACACTTCGATTATGATTTTAATGATAACTGGGGTTACAAGCTGTATGCAGAACGTGAACAATACAGGAGCAGTGACTGGGCTATTGACGGACTCGGCGTAGACGGCATCAATTCGGTGTTGACAATGGGTGAGCAAAGCCCTGAATACAGCGTTTGGTACTATCGCTTTCAGATCAGTTACCGGTTCTGATAGGAACCGGTTGCCGGCCCTGCCGGGAGAGTCAATTTCACTCTGATTGACCTGGGTCATACTGCATCTGCTGATATTACATTAATTTATTCTAATATAAGATTGTGTGAGCAGAAGAAATATGGAACATATCAAGGCAGACGTCGTAATCGTAGGTGCTGGCGGTGCCGGCCTGCGCGCCGCCATTGCTGTTGCAGAAAACGATCCTAAGCTCAAGGTCGCGTTAATCGCCAAGGTTTACCCGATGCGAAGTCATACCTGTGCAGCGGAGGGTGGGGCTGCCGGTGTCAAAACCCCGGATGATTCACTGGAGATGCACTTCAACGATACCGTCGGCGGTGGTGACTGGTTATGTGACCAGGACGTGGTCGAGAATTTTGTTGAACAGGCGCCACGTGAATTGATGCAGCTTGAACACTGGGGTTGTCCCTGGAGTCGTGAGGATGACGGCTCTGTTGCGGTACGGCCGTTTGGCGGCATGAAGAAGAAACGCACCTGGTACGCCGCTGATAAAAGTGGCTTCCATATTCTGCACACGCTTTTCCAGACTTCTTTGCAGTTCCCGTCTATCAAGCGCTACGACGAATATTTTGCACTCGACCTGTTGCATATCGATGGCAAGTGCCGTGGTGTTGTCGCCATGGAAATGCGTAGTGGCCGGTTTTTCTCATTCGACTCCTCGGTGGTCATCATGGCGACCGGTGGCGGTGGCCAGGTTTTCCCGTTCACTACCAACGGTGCGATCAAGACCGGAGACGGCATGGCCATGGCCTACCGTGCCGGTGTGCCATTGAAGGACATGGAGTTTGTTCAGTACCATCCGACCGGTTTACCGGGCACGGGTATTCTTTTGACCGAAGGCTGTCGCGGTGAAGGCGGTATCCTGGTCAATAAGAATGGATACAGATACTTACAGGATTACGGCATGGGTCCGGAAACCCCGGTCGGTGAACCTGTCCTCAAAACAATGGAACTCGGCCCGCGCGATCGTCTCAGCCAGGCGTTCTGGCACGAGCAGAAAAAAGGTAACACGGTTGAAACCCCATGGGGTGACTGTGTTCTGCTGGATATGCGTCATTTGGGAGCGAAGAAAATCCTTGAACGTCTGCCGCTGGTGCACGAATTGGCCAACGCTTATGTCGGCGTGGACATGATCAAGGATCCGGTTCCTATCAGACCTGTTATACATTTCATGATGGGTGGTATCGATGCCAACATTAATGGTGAGGCCCCGATGGCTGGCCTTTATGCCATCGGCGAGACCGCCTGCTCCGGTTTGCATGGTGCCAACCGGCTGGGCTCAAACTCCCTTACCGACCTGCTGGTATCCGGGAAACGCTCAGCAGACCACGCCATTGTGTATGCGCAACAGGCCAGTGAAACCGGTAACGAGGAAGTTCTCAAGGCCCAGGCGGAAGCCATTGTGACGGGTGTACGGGAGTTACTGCAGCAAGGTGGTTCCACTGAAACCATTTCAGGTCTGCGGCGCGAAATGAGGACTTCACTCGAAGAAGGTGCCGGCATTTACCGTGATGAAGAGGGCGCCAGGCTGACCTGTGAGAAGATTGCAGAACTTCGTGAGCGCTACAAGGGCATCGAGATCAACGATAAGAGCAATGTGTTCAATACCGACCTGCAGTCGGCATTGGAGTTGCGTAACCTGCTTGATGTGGCAGAGACTGTTGCGGAAGGTTCCCTGCAGCGGCGTGAATCCCGCGGTGCTCATCAGCGTTTGGATTACACCGAGCGCGATGATGAAAAATTCCTCAAACATTCTTTGTGTTATCGCCAACCGGATGAGCGTCCCCGTGTCGAGTGGTCGGATGTCCTGATCACGCGTTCCCAACCTGGCACACGAGATTATTCAGGGGGCAAGAAATAATGAGCACCCAAATCCGAGATATTGAACTGGAAGTGATGCGTTACGATCCCGAGAAGGATAAAGCACCCTGGTTTCAGAGCTACACGGTTCCCTGTAATGAGGACTGGGTCATCCTGGACGCCATCAACTATGTAAAAGATAACCTCGATACCACTCTGGCCTATCGCTGGTCCTGCCACATGATGGTTTGCGGAAGTTGCGGCATGATGGTCAATGGCGAGCCCGTCCTGACCTGCAAGACATTTGTTCGTGAATTGCCGGACAAGGTACGGATAGAGCCCCTGGAGAACTTCCCGATCGAGCGTGACCTGGTGGTGGTGCTGGATGACGTAATGCAGAAACTGCACAAGGTACAGCCGTATATCATTCGCAAGGATGATCCGCCGGCCGAGGACCAGGAATATATTCAATCACGTGGTAAATTGGCAATATTCAAGCAACTCACCATGTGTATCAATTGCATGTGCTGTTACGCCGCCTGTCCACAGTACAGCCTGAACAAGGATTTCATCGGTCCGGCAGCGTTGGCATTGGCCCATCGCTACAACCGTGATAGCCGTGACCAGGGTAAATCAGATCGGTTGGATATTCTTGCTGATCATGATGGCGTGTGGGAATGTTCCTTTGTCGGCGCCTGTTCCGAAGTTTGTCCCAAGCACGTGGACCCGGCAGCGGCTATACAGCAAATGAAGATCGATGGCGCAATGGAATTCTGGAAACAGAAAATGGGTATACCGGGAGGTAAGTCATGAGTCGTAATCCTTATGTCAGACCAGTTTCCACGACCACCTGGTACATGCGAAACGGGCGCTATAGAGTGTATGTATTGCATGAGCTGACCAGTTTTCTGGTTATGTTTTACAGTTTCCTGACGATTTTCGCGCTTTCGGCCCTGGCCGGCTCGGCGGAGCGCTGGGATGCCTTTCTCGCCTCACAGCAAAGTACGGCAATGTTAGTCTTTCACACCCTTGCGCTACTGTACTTCATGTTTTTCCAGACGTTTCCGTGGTTCAAACTGGCACCAAAGGCCATGCCGGTTCGGGTGGGTGAGAGGAAATTACCAGAGAGTTACATCATCATCGGCCATTACGTCGCCTGGGCAGTTATCAGTATCTTCATTTTTTGGCTGGCAGGAGTAGTCTAATGGCAATTGCAAAAAAAGCTGTAGTCTGGGGTCTGTTCGCAGCGGGTGGAACGCTAAGCTCATTTGTTTTCCCGGCCCTCATTGCTCTTTTTCTGTTGATAGCAACGGGAAATATCCCGGATGGTCTGCAATTTGAACAAATTCACAATTTTGCGGCGAGTTGGCTTGGCAAAGCATGCCTATTCATCGTACTCTTTCTCTCAGTATGGCATGCAGCACATCGATTACGGGTTGTAGCTCACGACTTCGGAATCAGAAAAGACACGCTGGTAGCCAACGCCGTCTACTCGATTGCCGCGATTGGTACCGTGCTGGCGGCTTTTTATTTATTGACGATTAGTTAAACCTGAGAGAAGGAAAATTCGGCCGTCTGATCCTGTTTCACGGGTGGCTAACAATGATATGAATGACGATTCCAGAGCGATAGCAGAAGAATTCACGTATGAGATAGTTGACCAGCCAGGGGAAGAGGCTACGGCCAGCTTGGTTCCAACGGCGCCTCCACCTATCCCTGATTACCTCCAGGATACTTACTGGTGGGCGTATGTTCACCCGAAATCTGTTTGGGTTTTTGAACGTGAATGGCTTGTAAACCTGATCCTGTGGGGCAATATGAAGAAGCTCACGCAGTCTGTGCTGGATGAAATGGATCTTCAGCCAAACAGCAATGTGCTTCAGGTTGCCTGCGTCTATGGAGACTTCTCAAACCGGCTCGCTTCACACCTTGAGCAAACACAATCCAGGCTGAGCGTCGTGGATGTTGCTCCGATTCAGATTGACAATTTCGAGAAGAAACTGGCGGCGCACGACAATGCATCGATCCATCTTCAGGATTCCACCTCAATGTCATTTCCGGATGACAGCTTTGAAGAAACCGTGGTGTTTTTCCTGTTGCACGAGCAGCCTGAAGACGCACGTCGTAAAACTGTGGCTGAAGCTATCCGTGTCACCCGGCCGGGTGGCAGGGTCATTTTCGTAGATTACCATGGGCCAAAACGTTCCAACCCCATGCGCTATGTGATGAAACCTGTCCTGGTCATGCTTGAGCCATTTGCAATGGATCTGTGGCGCGAGGAGTTGCCTGCATTTATGCCAGCTGATATCAAACCTGGGCAGCTATCGTCGAGTTTTTATTTTGGCGGTCTTTACCAGAAAGTGGTATTGAAGGTTTGAAAGTTTAGACTGCCAGCCTCAATAAAATGCATCCTGCAGATAACCCACTTGTTTCACACCCGCACAAGCAGGGGCGCTTAAAAGCCATTTGGCACCAGCTGCGAAAGGCCGCTGAGCCTTTTACCGAAAGCGCGCTCGCGCTTGTTCCTATCGTACTGGTTGTCGCGTTTTTCCAACTGGTGGTACTGCAGCAGCCTATTCCCAACATGGGGCAGATGCTCTGGGGTTTATTGCAGGTACTGCTGGGTCTGGCGTTATTCGTCCGCGGTCTGCAGATGGCGCTGTTTCCCATTGGCGAAGAGATGGCTTACAACTTTGTACGCAAAGGTAATCTCTGGTGGCTGCTGGTTTTTGCATTTGCATTGGGATTCGGGACCACTGTGGCAGAACCAGCCCTGATTGCGATTTCCGAAGAAGCTGCCCGTATCGCGGCCACCGGGCAGGTGATTGCAAATACGGTCGAAGCGCAAAGTGACTACGCCATCGGTCTGCGTCTGACCGTGGCGCTGGCCGTTGGTATTGCACTGGTGGTGGGTGTGTTCAGGATTCTTAAAGGCTGGCCGGTACAATACCTGATCATCGGCGGCTACTTTGGCGTGGTCATTATGACTTTTTTCGCCCCGCCGGAGATTATCGGTATCGCCTATGATTCCGGTGGTGTGACCACTTCTACGGTGACAGTTCCACTGGTCGCGGCACTGGGTATTGGACTGGCACATACCATTCATGGCCGTGACCCGCTCATCGATGGCTTTGGCCTGATCGCATTCGCTTCATTGACGCCCATGATATTTGTCATGGCTTTCGGGATTTTATACTGATGGACGGTCTCGTCCATTTCGGCACCACCCTGCTGACCATGTTGCGGGACATTTTGCCTATTGCCGCCATTTTATTCGGTTTTCAGGCACTGGTTTTACGGCGAAAAATAAAGGACCCCGCACGGGTTGCCATGGGTATGGTGCTGGTGCTGTTGGGTCTCACCCTGTTTCTGGAAGGCCTGGAGATGGCGCTTTTCCCGATCGGTCGCCTGATGGCTCAGCAACTGACCGCACCTGATTTTATTTACGGTTCTGAGGGTATCGCAGACGGGGCAGTCTATTGGCTGGATTTCCTGTGGATCTATGCATTTGCTGCAGCCATAGGCTTTGCCACGACGGTTGCTGAACCTGCCTTGATGGCCGTGGCGATCAAGGCCAACCAGGTTTCAGGTGGCACGATCACCGTAAGGGGCTTGCGCTATGCAGTCGCACTCGGTGTGGCGATTGGCGTGGCGGTCGGGGCTTTCCGGATCGTCACCGGCACACCCCTCCACTGGTTCATCATAAGCGGCTATGTCGTGGTCATAATCCAAACCTTTTTTGCACCAAAACTGATCATACCCCTGGCATATGACTCAGGTGGCGTGACCACTTCAACCGTGACAGTTCCGTTGGTGGCAGCATTGGGTCTGGGTCTGGCCGAAACGATACCCGGTCGCAGTCCGCTTCTGGATGGTTTTGGCTTGATCGCCTTTGCCAGTTTATTTCCAATTATTGCAGTTATGGGATATGCGCAAATCGGCGAATTGAGAGCAAAACGATTGAAGCGCCTTAATACACAAAAATAGTCTATTCTTAAGTGAGGTAACGATATGCACTTTAAATTAATCATTGTCATGGCAGAAGATGAAAGGACCCAGAATATTCTGGATGCCGCCCGTGGCGCAGGTATAACCGGTTGTACCGTTCTTAACCAGGCACGCGGCGAAGGGGTCAAACCGGCAAAAACTTTTCTTGGTTTGAGTATCGACAGCCATGTTGATGTCATCATGATGCTGGCCGAAGAGCATATGAGCAGGGAAATCATGGAGAAGGTGGCCATTGCCGGTCAGTTTGACGAATTACCCGGAACGGGTATCGCCTTTCAGATTGATGTAGAGGACGCCATTGGTGTGCGTCACCAGATTGAAGCACTGGTCGAGGCAGTGGAGGAAAGATTATGAGACAGTTGACAACCGTTGTCCGTGTACGTGACGTGATGAAAACCGAGTTGGATATCGTCGATGGCATGTTGACGGTGACTGAAGCGCTAAAGTCCATGAAGTATCCGGATACACGAACGCTGATCGTAGACAAACGTCATGAAGACGACGAGTATGGTGTGGTCATGTTCCGGGATATGGCAAAGAAGGTATTGGCACGCGACCATTCACCCAACCGTGTGAATATTTATGAAATTATGACTAAACCATTGATTTCTGTTCACCCCGATATGGATGTTCGTTACTGCACGCGGTTGTTTGACCGTTTTGGGCTATCACGTGCACCGGTGCTAGAAGACCAGAAAATTATCGGTTTGGTAAGCTATACGGATATCGTTTTGAAGGGTTTGACCCAGGAGATGGATTAAAAACAACCTAGTCCACCATTCCATCTGAAAACAAGAACCGGTTCCGGTTCTTGTCCACTTTTGTCGACCGGGTTCTAAACCGCCTGTCCGATCAGCCTCAACTTGAGCTAGATCATGTTAATGTGATTTTGTCCTGCGTTTTCAGTTCCTGCGCCAGTCTTTATATTATAAAATACTAATATTGAAAATGATTGTCTGAAAGGCTCTTGGAATAGCAATGAAAACACGAAAGCGTAATTGGTTGCCCGGCTTTATCGCGATACTCCTTTTAATAGGTGTTCCGGTCTGGTATTTCACAGGTGAGGCTGAAACCAGTCCTGATACCCCATGGGACAACATGCCAAGACGTCCCGCGCACGTTGACCACAAGAACCTGTTTGATGGTTTTGCTGAACTCACTACCGGTCCACAGGTGACGACAGCCTGTCTGACCTGCCATGAGGATGCCGGTGAACAGATGCTGCATACAGCCCACTGGAAATGGGAATCCGAACCAGTTGAGGTTGAAGGCCGCGAAGGTCTTTTTACCACCGGCAAGAAAAAGTCTATCAATAATTTCTGCATCGGTATCCAGGGCAACTGGGCTTCGTGTACAGCCTGCCATGCAGGTTACGGCTGGGATGATGCGGAATTTGATTTCGAGGATAAAACCAAGATCGATTGCCTGGTCTGCCATGACAATTCCGGTATTTACCGCAAGGGTAAAGCCGGTCTTCCACTGGAAGGTGTTGACCTGATGGCCGCAGCCAAGAGTGTTGCTGTTCCGACCCGTGAAAATTGCGGCGGTTGCCACTTTCGTGGCGGTGGTGGCAATGCGGTAAAACACGGTGATCTCGATGAAAGTCTGTATTACCCGACAGAAGGCATCGATGTCCATATGGGTCGCTACAACTTCCAGTGCGTGGATTGTCATCAGACCAAAAACCATGTCATCGGCGGGCGCTCCACGACGGTTAGCCTGGACAATGAGAACCAGATTGCCTGTACGGACTGCCACAACTCCAAGTTGCACAGTGATGATCGTATCAATGCACATACCGATACGGTTGCCTGTCAGGCCTGCCACGTTCCGGAAATCGCTGTTGCGCAAGCCACCAAGACCCATTGGGACTGGTCAAAAGCCGGTGATGGATTAAGGGAAGACGATCCACACCACTACCTGAAGATCAAGGGCGAGTTCATCTATGAGAAGAATTTGAAGCCAGAATACCGCTGGTACAACGGGCTCGCTCACCGTTACCTGATGGGTGATCAGATCAACAAGAACGGCACTACCGCGCTGAACGAACCCAGTGGTGATATACGCGACGCCGATGCAAAAATCTGGCCTTTCAAGATTCACCGCGCCAAACAGCCCTATGACACCGAATACAACTATCTGCTGCAACCGGTAACCTCGGGCGAGGGCGGTTACTGGAATGATTTCGATTGGGATAAGGCTTTCCGTCTTGGCGAAGAAGTCTCCGGCACACGTTACAGCGGCAACTTTGGTTTTGCCGATACAGAAATGTTCTGGCCATCGACCCATATGGTGGCAACCAAGGACAAGGCACTGCAATGCCAGGCCTGTCATTCAGAGGATGGCAGGATGGACTGGCCGGCACTGGGGTATGACGGTGATCCTATCAAGCAAGGCAGCCAGACCCGCAAAAGAAGAGCGCTGGAACAAGTGAATGCGGATCATGAATAAGCAGACCAGGATTACGAAAATTTCCGTTCTGAGCGGGTTTTTGTTGGCTGTATTCAGCTTCTCATCAGCTGCCAACGGCTTGCATCCGGAAGTACCGATACTGGACGCACAGGGTCATCCCGTCGTTGAAAGCGGTCTGCCGATGTCAACCATGACCAGTTGTGGTGGGGATTGTCACGAGACCACTTACATCATGGCGAACAGTGACCACGCGGATGCCGGTGCGAGCCAGACAGGACAGGGCAATAGTGCACATGAGTGGCAACAGGGCCCGGGCTATTTCGGTGGATGGGATCCACTGGCGTACGATACCGATGGGTTGATCATGGATGGTGGTATGGATCTGGCGGCCTGGTTGAAGCGCTACGGTTCCAGGCATGTTGGTGGCGGACCGGTTGCAGATATTGTCGAAATGGACTGCCTGCTTTGCCATACGGGTATTGGAGATTTTTCTGCACGGAAAGAAGCGCTCGGCAACGGTGATTTTGGCTGGGCCAATTCGGCCCCATTATCCTCGCTCGGGATCCTTGTACACGAAGATGGCCAATGGCGATGGGATGCTTCAAAATTTCAGGCCAACGGCGCCCTGCAAAAGGGCCTGCTCGATATTCGCAAACCACGCGATGAAAACTGCGCCCAATGTCATGGCATAGTCGACAACAGCCTTGACTATCCATTGACGATACCAGCAGATGAAGATTCACGTCACAACACAGACCGGACAGGGCAAATCATTTCACCGCAGAAACTGCTCAATAGCGGATTGAACATTTCCGGTAAAGAGGATATGAACTATCCGTTTGATGTTCACAGCGACCGCGTGGTTGGTTGTGTGAATTGCCATTACTCGCTGAATAACCCGGTGTACTTCCGGCAGCGTGAAGAAAGCCGTCCGGACCATCTTAACTTTGATCCACGTCGGCTGACCAATGCCGATTACCTGGTCCGTCCTTTGCACCAGTTTGCCAAGGGTCATTCCACATTAGGTTTGGCGGCAGCGGATACAGAGTACAGCCTGCGCCGCTGTGAATCCTGTCATGATGCCGAAAATGTGCATGAGTGGCTCCCGTACAAACAGCGGCATTTCACCTCATTGGCATGTGAATCCTGTCATATACCCAAGTTGTTTGGCCCTGGTTTACAGACCGTGGACTGGACGATGCTTGACAGCGAAGAGCAACCTTTAAAGCAATACCGCAACGTAACCGGTGATCCGGTGGAGGTTGACAGCCTGATTGAAGGCTTCAGGCCGCTGATCCTGCCAAGAGCCAATGCCGAAGGCGATTTCCGTCTGGCACCATTTAACCTGGTGACGTCATGGTACTGGAGCGCGGGCGATCCGGCCCTGCCGGTCTCAAGAGGCCAGCTTGAAGCAGCCATATTCGTGAATGGCGCTTATCATCCTGATCTTGTCGCTGCGCTGGATGCAGATGGTAATGGCCAATTGTCTGGTGAAGAATTACGCCTGGTCGATGAGAAAAGCGTCAGTGCGGTCAGAAACCGGCTGCAGGCTATTGGTTTGACCGGTTTGCAAATACAGAGTGAAATCACGCCGTTTTCTATCAGTCATAATGTGGTCAATGGCCAGCGGGCAACCAAGGATTGCTCTAACTGCCACGACCGTGATTCCGTGCTGGCTGCATCGTTCAGTCTTTCTGATTACCTTCCAGGGGATGTGCAACCGCGTATGGATTCACATGCCGGTGTTAAGTTTTCCGGTGAGGTCACAACCGGTCCGGCTGGCCGCGCGAGCTTCCTTTCTGATAGCCGCAGCGCTGGTTTTTATATCATCGGTCTGCATGCTGAGAATTGGGCAGACCTGCTGGGTGTACTGATGTTTTTAGGTATCGTACTGGGTGTCAGTGTCCACGCGACCGCACGCTATATTTCATCACGTCGCAGGCCGCCCGTTCATCATGAATATGAGCGTGTCCACATGTATGACGCTTACGAACGTCTGTGGCACTGGTTGCAGGCCAGTGCAATCCTGTTGTTACTGTTCACCGGTTTAATTATCCATAAACCGCATTTTTTCGGGATGTTCAGCTTCCCTTACGTGGTGAATGTACACAACGTGCTTGGTTTTATTCTGGTGACCAATGCCGTTCTGTCGCTGTTTTATCACCTCGCTAGTGGTGAAATACGACAGTACCTGCCAGAGCCCAAGGGCTTCGTTGCCAATACGCTCGCTCAGGCGATGTACTACAGCAGGGGTATTTTTGCCGGTAAGCCACATCCGCTGGAAAAGACCAAGCAAAACAAGCTCAACCCGCTGCAGCAGGTCACCTACCTGGTGATCCTTAATATCCTGCTACCGGCACAGATCATCACCGGTATTTTGATCTGGGGTCTGCAACGCTGGCCACATATCGCTGCAGAGTTGGGTGGTTTGCCAACGCTGGCACTGGTCCACACCCTGGTGGCGTGGACATTTGCGACCTTTATCGTTATGCATATTTACCTGACAACCACCGGCCATAAACCGATCGCGGGCATCAAGTCCATGATCACCGGCTGGGATGATGTAGAGAAACACACGGGTGACCCGGCTTCGGCAAGCCCGCAAGGAGAGTCAAAATGAGTCAAATATCGAGGGCCAAGCCCTATATGAACCCCTACCTGGCCGGTAGCCTTTTAGGTATCGTGCTATTCCTAGCGTTTTTTATCACCGGTTCCGGTCTGGGCGCATCCGGTGGTTTGAACCGTTTGCTGGTTTATGTGCAAAACGAGGTAAACCCGGAGCACATTGACCAGGTGGCCTACTTGCTGAAAATGGCTGGCGGTAACTCCAATCCACTCGATAGCTGGATTGTGTTTTTGACGGTAGGAACCATCTTCGGTGGTTTTATTTCCGGTTTGCTTGGTCGCCGTATGAAATTTGAGACCAACAAGGGGCCACAAATTGGTAACGGAACCCGCTGGATCATGGCATTTATTGGTGGCGCATTGATGGGATATGGCGCTCGTCTTGCCCGGGGATGTACCTCGGGCCAGGCACTATCCGGTGGTGCGGTATTGTCGGTTGGCAGTTGGGCATTCATGTTTGCGGTGTTTGCCGGTGCTTATGCGCTGGCATACTTTTTCCGTAGGTTCTGGAACTGAGGAGGATTATCATGACTAATTTCCCACTTCCTCTCGCTGACCTGCTCGGTCATTGGGGCTCTTACGCAGTTTATGCAGTCATCGGTATTGCTTTTGGCATGACCCTTGAGAGCGCAGGTTTTGGCAATTCTAAACTGCTGGCCGCGCAGTTCTACTTCAAGGATATGCGCGTATTCAAAGTCATGTTTACCGCAATTATCGTGGCCATGACCCTGATATTCCTTTCTTCGGCACTGGGGTTACTGGACTATAACCTGATCTGGGTTCCACCCACCTACCTATGGCCGGGTATCGTTGGTGGCCTGATTATGGGCGTTGGTTTTATCATTGGAGGCTTCTGCCCCGGTACATCATTGGTAGGCCTCGCGACCGGCAAACTTGATGCATTTATGTTCGTGTTTGGTGTTCTGTTTGGAATTTACATGTTTGGTGAAACCGTCGGCAGTTTCGCAACATTCTTTGATAGTTCCAACATGGGCCGCTTCACCTTGCCTGAGCTGTTCAATGCCAGTTATGGTGTCATCGTGATCAGTATAGTCGTCGTTGCGCTTGTACTCTTTTTGGTCTCGGAAAAAGTTGAAGCGATGGTCAATGACCGGCCACAGCAGAAACTTCCTGGCTGGTCAAAACCCGCTGCTGTCGCACTGGTTGCATTGGCAGGTGTTGCACTTGTGATTGGGCAGCCCAGCTACGAGGATCGCTGGCAGAAGATAGCGTCTGAAAGCCAGGCCAAGCTGGATGGGCGCGCTGTGCAAATTTCATCTGCGGAGTTTTTGAAATACAGGGATGACTCAAAAATCAAGATCATTCCGTTGGATGTTCGTGAAGAGCGTTACTACAACCAGTTCCACCTGCGCGGAGCGGTTCATGTACCGCTCGACCAGGTACAGGCGAAAGCCAGGGAATTGCAGTTTGAACCCGCCAACACCGTTTTCGTTACCATCAGTAATGATGAAGCTGCGGCGACCGAGGCCTGGAAAATCCTGAAGGCTGAAAGTGTACCGAATATCTATATCCTTGAGGGCGGCATAAATGCCTGGCTGAAGGCTTATGCGGGTGACAGTCTCGGTGAAGAAAACCGTGTTTTCAACCGGCAGGAGGATCAGCTGGCATACAAGTTTAACGCGGCAACCGGTTCCCGGCACCCGGCTTCAGAGCCCAATCCGGACCTTCTGGATTTGAATTATGAACCCAAGGTGATCCTTCAGCTGAAACGCGCACCCACCAGCGGTGGTTGCGGCTGAGGTTCTTCTCAGTATCGACTGTTATCAACCAGATTCGCCGGCCCTTTCCGGGGCCGGCCAACAGGTTGAAGATAGTCCTCATAACCACCCAGGTTGCGGGTTACTTGTAACAGTTACACATCAAAATTCTTGAGTTGAGCGAGTTGCGCTACTGTATCCAGATCGAAAACTGCATTTTTGAGGGGAACGGGTCTGAGCAACTCAGAATGGGCTTGAAATAAAATTTGTGCACCCTGGTTACCCTCAAGTTCCCGTAGTTGCCTGAAACAGCCTGACGGGAAAATCGCAGGCGGCATCAAGAGACCATCTGCCTCGGCACAAACAATACGTTTCGGATCGGACTGCCAAATTCCTGCCAACTCGCTCAGATCTTGCGTCTGTATACGCCATTGATCACATAGAAAAATCATCAGCCCTATTGATTCCGGGCTGATTGCGGCGGCACCCAATGCGATCGACCTACCCATGCCGGTGGACCAGTGCGGATTATGAATCCAGCGTACCGGGGTCTGTTGAACCGCGTCTTTTACAGCTTTTGCGTTCGACCCGGTGATTACAATGATTTCCCGTGGTGCAATTGAGTGTGCAGCAGTGACTGCATTCTGAATCAGCGATCCGGTTTTGTATTGCACCAGTTGTTTAAGCTGTCCCAGGCGCTTACTGGCACCCGCAGCCGGGATCAGGATACTGAGTGCAGGGTGGCTCACAGACCGCTTTGGGTCAGCATGCTACCGTCACGCCGGTTCAAAAATGCGTGGATTTCAGCAACGATAGCCAGTGCAATGGACTCGGGCATTTCTGCGCCGATATCCAGACCTGCCGGCCCAAAGATATGGACATCCGCCGCACCGATTTCATCGAGCAAACGATCCCGGCGTGCGCGGGGTCCCAATAGTCCGATATATGGAACCGAGGCATCAACAACCTGCGACAGGTAAGACCGGTCGTGATCCAGGTGATGGGACATAAGGACCGTTGCGTCTAATTTGTTCAGCCGTATGTGCTGGCTGAGTTCAGACGGCTGCAACACCCGCACTTCACAGGTGCCCGGAAACCGGTCTGCACGGCCAAAACCGGGCCGGTGGTCAACGACGGTGCAGTTCCACCCCATTTCGGTAGCCAGGCGGGCCAGGGGCAGGGCATCATGACCCGCACCGCAGATCAGGACAGCAGGGGGCGGCATGATGGGAGTGAGTAACAACTCGACCTTACCGGACCCCGTTTCGATACTGTCCTGCCAGTAACGTCGGGACATGTCATGTCCACCGGAAAACATGGCCCCTTCGTGTGCATAGAGGTTGTCCACCAACAAGGGGGTACCCGTGCTCAATCCGGTACCGCAATTGAGGGCAAAGTCACCGGCTGAATAATCCGGGTCGCTGCTTGATGTGACAAGGCTTAACAGGCCGCTACTCCTGGTTTTCCAGGCCTTATCCAGCGTACCGAGAAAGCCGAAATCCGCGCTACCATCCAGACGCTGTAACATCAGGTCAATAATACCGTCGCAGCCGAGACCGAGACCAAATGCAAAATCATCGCCCTCACTCATGTCATAGCAGACGTTGAGGGTTTTCCCATCTGCAAATACCCGCCTGGCCTGCGCGGCCAGGTCAGCTTCAAGACAACCACCTGAAATCAGACCGCGATAGCTGCTGTCTGCAGCGATCAGCATCATGGCACCGGGTTTGCGATAGGTCGAGCCCTGCGTTGCGACAACGGTACCCAATACCAGTGCATCGTCCGCACGGTGTTTGCGGTAAAAATCCAATAGTGTGGTTAGTCCAAGGTGCATAGGTTTGGCCTGCTAGCAAGAGTGATTTGCTTCTAAGAAACTCATGTTTACATTTTCCCACAGAGGGTTTGCGACGGATAGTGCACAGTTGAACCAACTCAGACTTAATGTCCATAATTGACGTTGACTCGTCTAGAATCTGCACGGATGGGGACGCTGAGGCGGGTATTAACTTACCAGGACTCGCTGCAAGTACATCCCTGTAAGCTCTAGCGCGACATCCATGTCGCTCAAGGTCCTGGAAAGTTAATACCCACCCCAGCTTAAGCATCAAACGACGTGCATCTTTCTAGGATACCCAGCCCAAACATTCGCAAAAGTCGTGTGCTTATCAAGTTCAGGATTAAGCGTCGCCCACCTATCAGAAACAATTGACCCCCCGCACTCGCACAAAGGCGAGGATGTGCAGTACCTCTCTTCAGGACCTTGCGAGACAGGAGTCGAGAAAGAGTGCTACAGGGATGTACTTGAACGAGTCCTGAAGAGAGGTACTGCATAGCCTCGGCTTCCCGACTGATCAATTGTTTTCCACTTGTGATTTATACACCAATCCTTGAGTGAATGTACGACTCAAGTCTTTTGGATCAGGCGTGCTCCAGGCTTGAGCTCAATCAATGTCCAGATGAAGAGCAGGCCGCCAACTAAACCGGCTACATGCGACCAAGCATAGGGTGGCCAGCTGATTTGCGTCATGATCGATGCACCCTGTGACACTTCGATCACCACCTTCGCTATGCAGGCGCAGGCTATGAGGATGATTAGCCTTGAGCGGGTTGATTTCCATTCAAGCCATAGCGCGACCAACAATAGTGTATTGAGCACGCCAGAAAGACCGCAATAATATTCCAGCTGTGCATAGGGTGTCAGGAGTAGGGCACTGACAAACACTATCCCCGCACCCAATGTTGCCAACAGTACGGCTATTGAGCGGTATTCGATTAATGTGCCCAACACGGCAAGACCAAGACAATTCCACAGCAGGTGCTGCAGGTCGGCGTGCATGAAGTGGCCGCTGACGATACGCCAGATTTCTCCCTGGAAAATACCGGCAGCACTGAAATAGAGTGCTGTTTTGTCCGCTACCAGCCAATGCAGAGTGATAAGGATTGCCAGCAGGCTAATCGTCAATATTGGAATTCGTCTGTTCGTCATGATCTTATCCCCGGAAAGCGGGCAGCCCGAAGGCTGCCCCCTGAACCTACTGAAGATGTTTTCTCGTTCTGAGGTGCAACAACATCAAGGGCAACAGGAGCAGCAATATCCAGGGGTCGAATGCGCCACCGCCATTGCCGTGACTCGGCCGTTGTTCCGCATACATCGGTTGTTGGGTATCCACCCGGTTATTGCGTACGGCCTGTCGCATTCGCTCCTGTCTCGCCAGTTGTTCGTTTTCCACACGCGACCGGTTGAGACGATTGATGCCAAGTTCCTGGTAGCGCTCTTCACGCAGAACGATCATCGACGTGTAATCGGTAACGAGGCCATTTTCAATGGCAACGTCAGTGATCGCCTGTTCGATATCAGCATTTTTTCCGAAATAGTCGATGCGGTTTTGCATGTCCTCGATTTTTGCAAACGCCCACAAGCGCTCGATTTCCGGGTGAAGCGTCCCGGTTTCAGGGATCTCAAATGTCGTTGTATAGTTTCTGTCCTCCCCCGAGACCCTGCCGCTGAGATTGACATTGGCCATGCCACTACCCCGGTAATGGCCAAACACGATCAGTTGTTGACCGCGGTACAGGCTACCGACCCGTTCCGGAGTCTGATCACTGATCTTGATTCCCGAGATATTCACATCGACATCGTGTAATGCTTCGTGTGTCAACCTGGACGTGGCTTCCAGTATCTTGCCGGCAATATCGTCACTGTTTGAAACGTTTATCGCAAAACCATTTGATACCTTTGCCATACTCTCCAGCAGGGGCCGGTTTGAGCTGTTACCGAGCACAAAGGTGAACAGCCTGACATCCGTTTGTTCGAGCAAATCCAGGAAGTCCTTCTTTTCGGTATAACCGAGATTGGCAACGCCATCGGTAACCAGGATCAATGCATTGCTGCGATCAGCGTCCAATAATTGAATACCAAGATTGAGACCGGCGAACAGGTTGGTGCCGCTATTGGGGTGATTGCTTTCGAGTTCCCGGATATAGTGCTGCACATTTTCAGGTTCGGCGTATTCGAAACCATGCGTTATTTCCCTGGGCTGATTGTTAAACAGGATGATGCGAAAGCGGTCATTGGGGTTCAGCCGGGTGAGACCCTTGTTGACGCCTTCGATCAGGCTCTCAAACTTGCCTTCCATCGAACCGGAAAAGTCGAGTACGAATACCCAGTCCCTGCCTTGTGTGATCGGCGCAAGATCATCCCCGGGGGTAAAAGTCAGCATAAACGTGCCACGCTCACCCGGGTTTTCTTTATAAGTGACCATTTCTACTGAGCCGGGCAAACCCTGCGCCTGGCGCCAGTAGACGACGATGTCCTCGTCAAGACGTTGAACAATGGATGGAATAGTGCTGGCCGGTTGAGCGTCCTCAGAGACTGCAACTTCGTTGACCAGTGACACACTCCACTCGCTGTCCGACAGCTTCTGTATGTTCGCCTGCGGGTGATGGGGCAACCGGAAGTCATCGATCGGCCAGGATGAACGGAACGACAGATTAAAGCTGAAAGACTCCTCGACTGCGTCGTTGTAAGTCCAGAAGGAGAGTTTCTGTTCATCAACCCCGCCGTCCTCCAGTGGGTAGACAAAACGTCCGATGGACGAGTCAATATGAACGGGCTGTATATAGGTCAGGCTGATACGTACATCCTGTCCGGCCCTTACCGGGTAAACCGAAATATCAAAAGTCTTGTAGCTTTCCTGCTCGGTCAGGGCGGTTTCCCTGCCTGCTTGCTTTTCCTGTCGGTAAATTTCGCGGGCTTGTCGTTTTTCGAGAACCTCACCCGTCACCGGTAAGCCGTCGATCCAGTAGGTGAACTCACCAACGGCAGCTTTTTCCGGTACTGGAAAGGAATAGATCGCTTC
>Ga0316201_10000148_pt1 | contig 32268 bp, 29 predicted proteins | sample CS6wburrow_MG_FD_204516 | JGI IMG/M metagenome (GOLD analysis project Ga0316201, IMG submission 204516) | Coastal sediment microbial communities from Delaware Bay, Delaware, United States - CS-6 worm burrow | ecosystem: Environmental > Aquatic > Marine > Coastal > Sediment | place: USA...
GCGTTATTTTTCCATCGTCAAAGGTCGGCAGCTACCGGCCTGGGCTGTCGAATTCGACTGCACCAGCTGGGCGCAGTTTTCGATCAAGTACATCCTGTCTCACCCGGCGGTTACCTGTGTGCTTACAGAAACGGCCAATCCGGCGCATCTTCGTGACAACCTCGGCGGCGGTATCGGACGATTGCCCGATCAAAAGACACGGCGGCGGATGCGGGACCTGATTCGCAGTTTTACGTGACACTCACAGGATGTCTAAAACACGTCCGCAAGAAGCTTGATTTCCATCAGTACAAAAAGCGCAATCAGTAGTTTCTGAAAGGCTGCCTGTGAGATCTTGCCGGCAAACCTGATGCCGACGCGTGTGAATACGAGGGTGGGAATCAATGCGAAGCATCCCAATAGCAACCTTTCCGCTGAAAACAGTTGTGTCCCTGCTGCGGTCACAAGCTGAGCGGCAGAGAATGTCAAAAACGCGCAGGCTACCAGGAACGCATAGGCTCTCACCGCCACCTTGCGGCCGTGAAAATACGGCGCAACGATATGCGCAGAGATTCCGCTGGCGCCCTGAATAGCGCCGCCGCAAAAACCGACCACAGCCGCCGCCCCCTTTGCCTGGAACAAAGACTGCAAGAAGTCGCCAAGGGCAAACTGCAACAAGTACAGGGCGAGCCAGGCGGCCAATGCGAGTTTCAGCCATCGATCGTCGACGGTAGTGAGTATGAATGTACCGATGATTCCGCCGAGAAATCCGGCGACAAGAAACGGCAGATGTGCGCGTAGCAGCTCTGCGAATCGACGGTGCGTGGCGACCAGCCACAGGTTCGACCCCAGTGTCGGGATGATCATCAGGACGACCGCCTCTTCAACCGAGGTGAATGTTGCAATTGCCGGCACAGCGATTAGCGGCAGCCCGACACCCGTCATGCCCTTGAGGAGTGCGCCAATCGTTATCGCAGTTATCGCGATAATGAATAGTGCCATGTTGAATTCAGTCAAACCCAAGAATCTTGCCGCTCGATACGCTGATGCGATGGCCGCGTATCCTAAAGCAAATTCTGCGCCCTGTCCGGAAGTGGTAGCATGGCTTGAATCAATATCGAGCAAGACATCGGTCAGGAGTCCAAATGAATACTGTTAGTAGTGGGTCAATCGTAATCAGTAACACCGAGAGTATTCCCGGTCGCACTATTGTCGAATTCTATGGCGTTGTGAGTGGCAACACCGTGCGGGCCAAGCATGTTGGTCGCGACATCATGGCGGGTCTCAAGAATATCGTCGGTGGAGAGTTGAAGGGCTATACGGAACTATTGAAGGATTCGCGCAATGAAGCGACCGAGCGGATGATGGAGCAGGCGGCATCAATGGGCGCAAACGCGGTAGTCAACGTACGTTTCGCAACGAGTTCCATTTCTCAAGGTGCAGCTGAGCTGTTCGCTTACGGCACCGCCGTGCGAGTGTCCTGAGGTGGAAGACACGTTCGAGATGCTAAATCTGTTCGTTAACTTCGCGCTGCCGTTGATCATATTGATGATTGCGTACTTTATCGGCAGTACTATCGAGAAAAGACACTTTGCGAGTATCAGGGAGCGCGAGGAGGCTATACACGGTTTTCCGGTCGTGTCGTTCGATACGATGCCTGAGGACTGGAACGCGTCGAGCTCCAAACTGGTGACAGGCAGCATTGTGATCTCGCTGGATTATTTCAAGCGTGTAATCGCTGGCCTGCGCGGCCTTATCGGCGGGAGGATTAAAACCTACGAGCCGCTGCTGGAACGAGCCCGTCGTGAAGCTCTGCTGCGAATGTCGGAGTCGGCTCGCGAGCAGGGCTACGACGCTGTGTTCAACGTTCGCCTCGAGACATCGCGTCTTGCTAATGCCAGGCGAGATGGTAAAGGCACGGCTGGCGTCGAAATGCTTGCATTTGGTACTGCTGTGAAACTGCAGGGCAGGTTCGGTTGATCTGTTGTGAGGTTCATCGCGAAAAGACCACGAGAAGGAATCAACGTCAGCGATGTGCATCCGTTGGCGGAGGCAGGCACGCTTATTGTTGGACTGACCGCAATCTTCGTTGGAATCGCGCTGCTACTGGTATTCCTGATCGAACTCGTGCTTTTCTTTGTGCCGGCGGAAGCCGAGGCAAAGCTCTTCAGTGGCTGGATGCCTGAGGACGTGGTAACCGTCGACTCCGAGGACGAACAAAGACAGCTCACGCAGACCCTCGTCGATCAACTGTCCAGCCATTGGGACGAAGCGCCCTATGACTTCCGCGTCGAAGTTGACGAGTCGGATACGGCCAACGCGATGGCCTTGCCGGGTGGGCTTATAGTAGTTACGCAGGGCCTACTTGACGAGGTCGAGTCTGAAAACGAGCTCGCCTTTGTGCTCGGGCATGAGCTGGGCCACTTTCGGAATCGCGACCACCTTCGCGCTTTGGGGCGTGGTGTTGTGGTGTCATTATTTTTTGCGGTCATTACCGGCAATGACGTTGCGGGCCTTGGTATCAAGGCCGCTGATCTGACCCTGAGAGGATTTAGTCGCGGCCAGGAGACGAAAGCGGATGAGTTTGGCTTGTCATTGGTGCAAGCTGAATACGGTCACGTCAACCAGGCTTCTCGACTCTTCGAACGCTGGGCAGAAGAGTACGGCAATGCAACCAGTTTGGTGACTTATCTTTCGACCCACCCGCAGCCTGGTGATCGTGCCGAGAAGTTGCGCGAGATTGCCTACAGGGACAGCTGGCGTACAGATGGCGAAGTTACGCCGGTACCTTGGGGCGCCGATTGAATCTCTGTTCTCAATAAAAGAAACCCGCCACCGTTGGGTGGCGGGTTGGAGCCAATTGAAAAGACTTGGCGGGGGAGTCGAAGTCCTATCGTCTATTGAGGCTCAAGTAAGTGGACGCCAATCTTGTAGGCGGTGAACGTGTTCTCGGCGGCATCGTAGCTACCGCGAGCATGCATAGAGCGTGCACGGTCGCCTACTGTGAGGCTGTTACCCAGGTCGTTGCTGAAGTCGGCAAAGTCCGAGTACATCCTGAGGCTGTCCACCGATTTGATGTAGAACGCCAGCCGGCCGGACTCCCTGGGCAGGATCGTTGTATCCGAGTCCAGAGCTGTCAGATCGATCAATACCGGCCCTTGCTTGATGTAATGACGCTGGTCGATATCTTCGTTCTGGTTGTTGAGTACCAGCCGTTCTGCGTTGATTGTTGCAAACGGCATCGCGGTGCCATCAACACCCCAGCCTACACCCAGTGCGCTGCGAACATCGGTGTAGTCGATGATTGTACGTCCCGTGAAATCAGGTGGCGCCATGCCGAAAGCCGCCGGGAATCCACGCGCAACGATTGGTTTGCCGTTGGCAAAATCTGCAAGTACCAGGTTGCCCGTTGCTATCGTGTAGGCGTCCGGGTCCGCATCTTCCATGTCTGACATCCCCGTGCCGCTGAAATCAAAAATCTCGGCGCGCCGTCGATCGATGGCGTGCAGCGTGATCTCTGTTTCGCCTGGCACTACCGTATTGACGACGCCGGAAACGTGCGTCAGGTGCATGCGAACCGTGCCTTGTGTGGCATCAAACAAAATCTGCGGCGCCAGTGAGTTAGTCGTCGGCGTCGGTTGGTTGCCGCGGATCGTGACGCGCTGGCCGATCGATATCGCGTCTATGCCGATATCCATAAGGCGATCACCATCTTTGAACACCTTCGTGTCAGGGCCAACTTCGACAACAACATCGTCGTGAAAGTGCACACGGCGATCTGACGGCACGATGGTTGCGCCACGAATGGTCAGGAAATTTCCGTCTCGTTTGATCACGTTGCCGATAACCGCGTCGCGGTCGATACCCGGCACGCTGGAACCAGCGAGTACGAGGTCGGCAGTAAATTTGCGTTCGGCAATGTTAACCGTGCCCTTGGCAATCGTCGGTGTGCCTGGGCCAGCATCATTCAGAGCCCTGAGTCCTTCGGCTCCCGCAAAGTCGATCTCGTTGACCTCAAATTCGGTGTCGTTGCTGACATGAACTTTTACGCGGCCGAAATCACCGTCGCGATCGTGGAACGGTCGAATCGCGACCGTGTAGCTCATCTCATCTAGATCGACAGAAACCAGGGGGCCCCTGACGCGTATGTCTTTTTCGTCGACGGGCGCAACTTCGGCGAGGATGAAGTGCTCCGAAACAGCTTCTGCAGGCGTCGGGGAAATATCGACGGTATGCGAGGCGGCCAGATCGAAGTCAAGTTGCAGGAACGCAGGGCGTCCACGCGTAACGATCAGTCGATCCCGGTTCGAAAGCTGAATCTTCAGCTCGGTCTGAGAAAGCGTGTCGCCACTGTCGTTCTTGACGACTGCGGATTTCGACGCGCCGTCGGCCTCGACAATCACCTCGGCGTCGCTGTAGTCCAGCTTGATTGTACCGGCGACATAGGTGCCGGGTGGAATGGTCGCGACGGTCACCAGTTCGGTGAGGTCGACGTAGTCACTGAAGTTTATACGTGTGCTGCGCGGCAGCGTTTCGATAACGCGCCCGTTTGCGGTTTCCAGCGTTAGCGAAAGAACGTCAACCGTGTAATTCAAAAAGTCGCCGTCTGCATCGGTCAGGGCGACCATAACGGTGCCGCATTCTTCGATGGTGCTTTCGTCGTTGGGGTCGCAGGCAAGCGCATTGCCTCCATCCGGAATTGCGCTGGTCCCTGTACCTCCGCCGCAGGCAGCAAGCACCGCAGCGGCCAATAGCATAGTCATCCAGCTGGCAATCTTCCTTGTGCCTGCACTTCCTTGCAGGTCGTGAACCGTGTCATTCATGAGGGTCTCCTTGTGGCCCGTGCTTCGGTGTTCAAGGCAATAACGACACAGCGGCAGATCGGTTGACCGGCTTACGCCTGGCGACCTTATGTTAATTCGCCAGACCAGCTAATAAAGTGCAAAAATACAGCTACTTAGCTTGTATTCCTTACGCATCGTGTCAGAATGTTTCTCCGTAATGACGAATCCGCCCGATATCACGAGTACACCGGGAGCCCGGCGCCGCAAACCGCGCGCCGGCGAACGAACTCGCGGCGCCGTTGATGCCCTGCAGACCAAGATCGCCGTTGGCCTGCAAAACCTCCGTCCTGAAGATTTCATTGAGCAACTGCAGGTCCTTGTGGACGAGCTGCCGGATGCCACTGGTACCGACTCCGCGTTCGTTGCGTTGATCGGCGAGGACGGTACGAAGATCGAAACGGTATTGGCTTCATGCAGCGGTTTTGCCCAGTGCAGCCCTGGCGTGCTTGCCGGCGAGAAACTGGATGACTGGCCCTGGCTGTGCCGGCGGCTCGACCATCTAAGGGTCGTCGAGCTGGCTGACACCATGAACGGGCCGGCGGTCGCTAAAAGCGAACTGGAGCGCTTCAATGAGCTGCATATAGGCGCGGCCCTTGTCATTGGTTTTTCGGTGCACGGCGAGATTGCGGGGTTCCTCGGCATCGTCAACGAACTGCCGGTCGATGGCTGGGATGCCAATTTACATCTGCTTATGAAGCTGTTTGGTTCATCCATGGCCTGTGGACTGGAGCGAGTGACCGACAAGGAATTGCTGGGCGAATTGCAGGAACGCAATAACCTCGTCGCGATGACGGCCAACGATGGCATCTGGGACTTCGACGGCGAATCGAAGATCATTAACCTGTCGCAGCGCTGGAAGTCGATGCTTGGTTATGATCCGGACGATCATGACGTCAAGCTGGACTGGTATCGCCTGGTGCACCCTGACGACATGGCTCGCGTGCAGATCCGGATGCGCGAACACCTCGAGGGCAAGGCGCCGTTTTTCGAGTCGGTGCACCGCATGCAGCATCAAAACGGCGAGTGGCGCTGGATGAAGAGCCGTGCCAAGGCGGTCGTCGACACCAATGGCCGGCTATTACGTCTGCTGGGTGTCGAGGTCGACATCACGGAACGCAAGCTCTATGAAGACGCGCTGTTTCGTGAGAAAGAGAGCGCTCAGATAACCTTGCAGTCTATTGGCGATGGCGTTATTACGACAGACGCCAACAATAACGTCGAGTACATCAATCCGGTAGCCGAAGAATTAACCGGCTGGAAAGTGGATGACGCCAGTGGTCGACCGATCGACGAGATTTTCCGCGGTTTTCATGAGGAGACTTGTGAGCCGCTCGAGAATCCGCTCGCCGTGTCGGTCAGGCGTGATCGCGCGATCAAGTCTGTACGCCCGACATTGCTGATTCGGCGCGACGGCAACGAGCTCTATATAGAGAGCACGGCGTCGCCGATACGTGATGGCAAAGGCGATGTGACCGGTGGCGTTCTGGTATTCCACGATGTCAGCGAGTCGCGCGATCTCAATCGTCGCCTGAGCTACCACGCGAGTCACGATATCCTGACTGGTCTCGTGAATCGACGCGAATTCGAGAATCGCGTTGAGCGTGCATTGAAGAGTGCCAAGGCTCGCGAAACTTCCTATGCGCTGCTGTATCTCGACCTGGATCAGTTCAAGATCGTCAATGATTCGTGTGGCCACAGCGCCGGCGATGCATTGCTTGGACAGCTGGGCGCACTGCTGAAGTCCAAGATTCGCTGGCGCGATACGCTGGCGCGACTGGGCGGCGATGAATTCGGCGTGTTGCTCGAGAGTTGCAGTCTTGAAGAAGCAATGAACACGGCAGAGACCTTGCGCATGGCTATTGGTGAGTACAAGTTCACCTGGGAGGAGCGCAACTTTCGCCTTGGTGTCAGTGTCGGCGTTGTACCGATTACTGCTGACAACGAGGATGTGGCCGCTTTGTTGACGGCTGCGGATAGTGCCTGTTCGGCTGCCAAGGAGGCTGGGCGAAATCGTATTCACAGCTTCCAGGAAAACGATATCGACCTTATGCGCCGGCGTCGCGAGATGCAGTGGGCCGCGCGCATAAATAACGCACTCGAGGAAAACCGTTTCGAGCTTTTCCGCCAGACGATTCAGCCTCTGCAGGTTGAGGAGGAAGGCGCTCACTACGAAATTCTGCTGCGCATGCGCGATGAGAATGGCGGCATTATTTCGCCGGGATTATTTATCGAGGCTGCAGAACGCTATGGCATCACGCCAAGTATTGATCGCTGGGTTATTCGCAGTGCGTTCCGTTGGCTGGTGTCAGAAGCCGACGAGCGTGAGCGTTTGTCATTGTGCTCGATAAATCTCTCGGGTCAGAGTCTCGGAGACGAGAAGTTCCTGCCGTTTGTCGTCGATCAGTTCCAGATGAGCGGCATTGACGCGACCAAGATCTGTTTCGAGATCACGGAAACAGCGGCTATCGCAAGTTACTCCCAGGCTAATCGATTCATCAACGCGCTCAAGGAGCTTGGCTGCATGTTTGCGCTCGACGACTTTGGCACGGGTCTGTCGTCATTCGGCTATCTCAAGCATTTCCCTGTCGATTTCCTGAAGATCGATGGCAGCTTCGTCAAAGAGATATTGCACGATCCAATTGATCGCGAAATGGTCCGCTCGATTAATGAGATTGGTCACCTGACCGGCAAGCGCACGATCGCCGAGTTCGCCGAGAACGAGGAGATTATTACCATGCTGCGCGGCATGGGTGTTGACTACGCCCAGGGCTATGGCGTCTCCGAGCCCAAACGCGTTACGCGGGCAGTCGCCTAGTCGATCCGGAACAGCATGGAAAAATCGATCGCATCGACGTTCTTCGTCAATGCGCCGACGGAAATGTAGTCGACGCCGGTTTCGGCGATACTCCTGATCGATTCGAGCGTGACATTGCCAGACGCCTCCAGTTCGGCTGACACGTAGCCAAAGCTGCGATTCGTTTCGACCGCGAGTCGTAACTCGCCAAGCGTAAAGTTGTCCAGAAGGACTCGCGTCGCGCCGGCCTTCAGGGCTTCGAGCAACTCATCCTGGCTTTCAACCTCGATTTCGATCAGGACGCCCGCGTCGAGCTCGTTGGCACGCTGGAGTGCTGCCGTGATGCTTCCGGCGCTCTTGATGTGGTTTTCCTTGATGAGAATCGCGTCGAACAGGCCGACGCGATGGTTGACGCCGCCGCCGCATGTGACTGCATATTTCTGCGCCAGGCGCAGGCCGGGCAGTGTCTTGCGCGTATCGAGGATCTGCGCCGCGGTGCCGGCGATTGCGTCTACGTAACGAGCGGTCGTCGTGGCGGCCGCGGACATGGTCTGCAGAAAATTAAGCGCCGTCCGCTCACCGGTGAGCAGCGCGCGTGCTGGGCCAACCAGCTTACAAATGACGTCGTCGGCCTCGGCCGATTGCCCGTCGCCGATGTACCAGTCGATGATGATGTTTTCGTCCAGCTGTGAGAAGACCTCGTCCACCCATGGCGCGCCGGCGAGTATCAATGACTCACGTGCGATAATCGTGGCGCCAACAACGGCGTCGGCGTCGACCAGCGATGCCGTGAGGTCACCATCGCCGACGTCTTCCAGCAATGCCGTCGAGACCGAGTGACCGATGGACTGCCTGAGACTGTCTGATAGTTTCACTGGATCTAACTCAAAAAGAAGCCCGGCGAGTTAAGCCGGGCTCCGTGTGTTCACTGCCAATATCTACTACATGATCCAGCCGTGGCCAGGTCCTATCATGCTCATCAGCATAGGAATGGACATGAGCGTGTTCGACCGGGATGCGAGAAACGCGGTGTTCTTTGCTTTGGCCACCTCATCGGCGCTGGCTTCGACCATGCCAAGCACCTTCTTCTGGTTCGGCCAGATCAGCACCCACACGTTGAACAGCATAATGGTTCCCAACCAGGCACCGACACCGATAGTGGTCGCATAGGGGTTCGGGGCGTCACCGATAAGGCCGAGAGTAAACGCTTGATGCAGCATACCGTTCAGGTAGAGAAACGTAGCACCCGTCACCCAGGTGAGGGCGGCCCCCCAGCGGAACCACCAAAGCGCACGAGGGGCAACGTATTTCGTAATGCCAGCACCACCAGGACCACCTTCGTCGGCAACCGCTTCACCGAGCGCAGGAACCTGAACGAAATTGAAGTAGTACAGCAGGCCGATCCATGTAACACCCGCTAGCACATGCAGCCAGATTACGAGAGACTTCGCAGGTATTCCGGCGACGATATGATCGCCAGGCAGGAAAAAGACGATCAGGGCGGCCAGTACGATACCGGCAATGATCGTGCCGCCAATACTCTTTAATGGGTTCATTATTTGCTTCTCCGGGGTTCTATGCGTGTGACTTGTTTGAGTTTTTTTGCGTGCTATCGCTTACTCGAAGTGCCGGTATTATAGAGACTGCGGTTCCCAAAAGAGAACTATTTGCTTCATCCGGCATGACCTTGTGCGTCAGGTGAGTTCGAGAAGAATCACATAAATTACTAATTTTAATGAGTAAAAATGGATAATAGTAGAAGTCCAGCCACGGGTCGCAGCGAACGACCGCTATCGCCCTGTGTTCTTATCTGCACGCTGGATGATGACAAGACCTGTATTGGTTGCGGCCGAACCGCCCAACAGATCTCGCGATGGGCGGTAATGACTCCCGGCGAACAGTGGGCGGTCGTGGATCAATTGGCACGACGCGATGGCCCCGTTTGACGCTACAATTGCCGGCCTATACGAAAAAGGAGACGCTGTGCGCATTTGTTTATTGCTGATTACCGCGGTGCTGCTGAATGGCTGCACGGCAATGATGGTGGGCGGCGCAGCGGTTGGTGGCTATCAGGTGGGCAAGGATGAACGCCCGGCATCTGTCGTTGCATCCGATTCGGCCATCACGACCAAGATCAAGGGCAAGTACGTTGCCGATTCCGTCGTGAGCGTATTCAACATCGGCGTTAGAACCTGGGAGGGTACGGTGACGCTGTCCGGTACCGTCGGCAGTTACATTGCAAGAAACCAGGCTGAAAACATCGCCAGGGGAACCAAAGGCGTCAAGGCGGTCAATAATCAGATCCTCGTTGAGGACAGGAGCGCGAACTGATTCGCGTCTATCATTGAAATTCGTGACAGTGGCCCGATTAATGGTGACTGTCTCACAATAACAGCAGGTACAAAACGTGGACGTAAAGGCAAGAATCGAAGAGCAACTCTCATCCCATGACATCCTTCTCTATATGAAGGGTACACCGGATTTTCCGCAGTGCGGTTTTTCGGGGCAGACTGTCGCCGCGCTGAATGCCGTCGGTAAACCCTATTCCTACGTGAATATTTTTGAGGATCCGGAAGTTCGCGAGGGGCTCAAGGAGTATTCGAACTGGCCGACATTCCCGCAGCTCTACGTCAAGGGCGAGCTGATCGGCGGTTGCGATATCGTTATTGAAATGTACCAGTCAGGCGAGTTGCAGAAGTTGCTCGGTGAGAGCCCAGCCTAAGGCTGCGGCGGCGCATTCCGCAGCGTCGTTTCGAAGATATCGCGATAGCGATTAACCGCTTCGCAAAACAGGTCGGCGGTCACCTCGGCATCGTATGAGGCCGAATGCGCCTGTGTTTCGTCCCACCCCAGGCCCGCTGCTATCGCTGCTCGTGCGAGGACCGTCTGTCCAAACGCGATGCCGCAAACAGTCGCGGTGTCGAAGCAACTGAACGGGTGGAACGGGTTGCGCTTGATCGCAGAGCGTTCCACCGCCTGGTTGAGAAAACCGAGGTCGAAATGCGCGTTGTGGCCAACCAGGACCGCGCGACTGCAGCGATTCTCGCGCACCGCGCGCCGCACCTCGCGAAAAGTTCGCTGCAACGCGTCCCGCTCGTCAATTGCGGGCCGCAGTGGATGATGTGGATCGATGCCATTCACGGCCAGCGACGCTGGCTCCATGTTGGCTCCCTCGAACGGCTTCACGTGGTAACGAATCGTCTCACCACGGCTCAACAGTCCTTCGGCATCGAAGTCCAGCAGAACAGTGGCGATCTCGAGCAGCGCATCGGTCGTGCAATTGAACCCGCCGGTTTCAACGTCAACTACAACTGGCAGAAAACCGCGGAAGCGGTCTGCCATTCTGATGTCATCTGTCACTTACAGTTTCGCCTCGAGCAGCTTCTCGTCGAGGATGGCACTTAAGGTGTAGCGCACGCCGAAGCCGGTGAATTTCGAGGCAACATGGCCGAGGCCGCCGTCATTGTCACCCGCGCTAAGGTCCATATGCACCCACGGGACGTCGTTCTCTATGAACTCAGAAAGAAAGCTGGCCGCCAGGATATGGTCTCCGGCGCCTTTCGGCGAGCACTGCTTGAGATCGGCCGTGGGGCTCTCGAGCTCTTCCAGGAATTCCTTGCCGATTGGAAACGGCCAGACGCGTTCGCCGCAATGCTGGCCGGTGCGTTTCAGGCGCGGGTGCAGCTCGACGCGATTCGTGAACACGCCTGAATAGCGCGTCGTAACGGCGCTGATGCAGGTACCCGTGAGCGTGGCATAGTCGAAGATCATTCCGGGCTGCTCGCGGCTGGCGAGGACCAGCGTGTCAGCGAGTGCCATGCGGCCTTCGGCATCTGTATGAATCGTCTGAATCGTCTTGCCATTGGCTGCGGTGACGACGTCCTGCGATTTATAGGCCCTCGGTCCCGTACGATTCTCGGTCAGGGCTAACCAGCAGTCCACAGCGATCGGCAGCTGGAGTTCGGCTATTGCGAGCAGGGTGCCAAGCGCCACGGCGCTGCCCTGCATGTCGCCATGCATGTCCAGCATGGAAGTGAATGGCTTTAAGTTGGTGCCGCCAGTGTCAAATATGATGCCCTTGCCGACAAGGCTCAGGTCAGCTGAGGCCTTCTTCGAGTCCGGTCGATAGCGAAGGTGCACGATACTGGCGCTGTCATCTTCGTTGCCTTGCGCAACCGCGAGAAAGGCCCCGGCGCCGTGCGACTGAAGTTCCTTGGTGCCGAAACGCTTGTAGTGCCAGTTGTAGTCCTTTGCGAGCCCCCGGACGAGGTCCGCGTATTGCTTCGCATCCAGCATGTTTGGCGGCAGCGTGGTCAGCCAACGTGCCAGGTTGTTACCCTTTGCCTCTGCAGCTGTGCGACTGGTGTCCAGCGCTGCGTCGAGGCCCAGGAGCCTGATGGACTTGATCTTAGGCGGTACCTTCTCGGTCTTGAACGCCGGTAGTGGCGCAGCGGCAGCGAGCGCCGCCGCAAGCACGTTACTTATGATGCGGGCCTGGTCGTCGGCCTTGAATCCGACCGCACAGATGCCGAGGCTACCGGCCTTCTGATTGGTTGCCGCAGCAACCAATTTACGGCCCAGCGTCAGCTGCTCGAAAGTGCTGGTGTCCGCTGCCACCGTCCCGGCGACGACCAGAGTCTGCCTTGCGTTCGCAAGACGTGTTGTGAAGGCTGGCGTTGAGCCAGGCTTGTGTTTACGAAGCACCGCCTGCAGTTTGGCTCCTTGCGGGATGCGCGAGAAGTCGGTCTTTTTCGGCCTGGCAGGTAGTAACAGAAGCAACTGATCGGTGGTCTGCAGGGACTTCGCGTCGATACGGCCCAACTTCTGATAGATTCGAACATCCGCGATTTCGGGGGCAACAATTGGCATGCGATTCAATTCTCCGCGATGAGCTTGACGCTCAGGGCACAAACCCTGAAGATGACGGCCGCTATAGCGATACGCCCGCTCCGGTGCAATGAAGCGGTGATCCTAGCAGGACGCTTCACGTAATTCACGCGACAGGTCGGGACGAAACCCGGTAGCCGCCCAACGGACATTTTATGAGTAGTTTCAATCCTTTTGATGACATAGACCCGATTGAGACCACCGAGTGGCTGGAGTCCATAGACTCCGTGCTCTCGCATCACGGTCCGGAGAGGGCACATTTTTTGCTGAACCAGATGATCGATTTTGCACGTCGGTCTGGTGCCTATTTGCCTTACAGCCCGAACACGGCGTATCTCAATACGATATCTACGGCACGTCAGCCAGAATACCCGGGCGATCGCTCACTGGAGCGTCGCATCGAGGCCTATATTCGCTGGAATGCGATGGCGATGGTGGTGCAGGCGAACCGCAAGAGCACGGAGTACGGTGGGCACATTTCCAGCTATGCGTCATCGGCCACTCTGTACGAGGTTGGATTCAATCATTTCTGGCGTGCGGCTGACGAAAAGCACGGTGGCGACATGGTGTTCATGCAGGGACACTCGGCACCCGGTATTTACGCTCGCGCGTACCTTGAAGGTCGACTGAGCGAGGACAAGTTGAACAGGTTCCGCCAGGAGGTTGGCGGAGGCGGCCTGTCGTCGTACCCGCATCCCTGGCTAATGCCGGATTTCTGGCAATTCCCGACTGTCTCGATGGGCCTTGGCCCGATGATGGCCATTTACCAGGCACGCTTCATGCGCTACATGGAGAATCGCGGCCTGGTCGAGCCGAGCGATCGCAAGGTCTGGTGTTTCCTCGGCGATGGCGAAATGGACGAACCGGAATCCATGGGTGCGATTACGATGCCGGTTCGAGAGGGGCTCGACAACCTGGTATTCGTCGTCAACTGCAACCTGCAACGACTCGATGGCCCGGTACGCGGCAACGGCAAGATTATCCAGGAACTCGAGGCCGCATTTGGCGGTGCAGGCTGGAATGTCGTCAAAGTGGTCTGGGGCTCAAAATGGGATCCGCTGCTGGCGAAGGATCAGTCCGGCAAGCTGCGCCGCATCATGGAAGAAACGGTTGACGGTGAGTACCAGAAAATCAAGTCAATGGATGGCAAGTACGTCCGCGATACGTTCTTCGGTAAACATCCTGAAACGGCTGAAATGGTCGCGAATATGTCAGACGACGAAATCTGGCATCTGAATCGTGGTGGGCATGATCCGCTGAAAGTCTATGCGGCCTACGATGCGGCGACGAAACACAAAGGTGGACCGACCATTGTGCTTGCGAAGACGGTCAAAGGCTTCGGCATGGGAACGGCAGGCGAGGGCCAGAACACGGCTCACCAACAGAAGAAACTCGATATCGAGGAGCTCAAGAAATTCCGCGATCGGTTCAATATTCCGATCACCGACAAGGAAGTCGACGCCGTTCCCTACTACAAGCCCGCCGCTGACAGCGCGGAGTTTGAATACATGATGGAGCGCCGACAGTCACTCGGCGGTTCGCTGCCCAAGCGACGTCCCAAGTCAAAAAATCTGCCGGCACCGCCGCTGGAGGCGTTTCGCACGCAGTTGGACGGTACGGGTGAGCGCGAGGCCTCTACGACTATGGCCTTTGTACGTATCCTGACATCGTTGCTGCGTGACAAGCAGATCGGCAAGCACATCGTTCCTATCGTGCCCGACGAGGCGCGTACGTTCGGCATGGAAGGACTGTTCCGCCAGGTTGGGATATATGCGTCCAAAGGGCAGCTCTACGAGCCGCAGGATTCCGGTGCGCTGATGTACTACCGCGAGGACAAGAAGGGCCAGATTCTCGAGGAGGGTATCAACGAGGCCGGTGCATTTTGTTCCTGGCTGGCCGCCGGTACCTCCTACTCCAATCACGATGTGCCGATGGTGCCGTTCTACATCTATTACTCGATGTTCGGCTTCCAGCGTATTGGCGATTTCGTCTGGGCCGGTGGCGATCTGCAGTCACGAGGATTTCTGATCGGTGGCACCGCCGGGCGCACGACGCTGGCAGGCGAGGGCCTGCAACACCAGGATGGCCATAGCCTGGTCAGCGCGTCGACGGTGCCGAATTGTGTTGCCTACGACCCGACCTACGCTTACGAGCTGGCCGTGATCATCCAGGACGGCTTGCGTCGCATGATCAGCGAGCAAGAGAACGTCTTCTATTACATCACCTGCATGAACGAGAACTACGTGCAGCCAGCCATGCCAGCGGGGGTCGAGGATGGAATCCTGCGCGGCATGTACCTGCTGCAGGTTGGCGGGCAAGGCAAGATTCGCGCCCAGTTGATGGGCTCGGGCACGATCCTTCGGGAGGTGCTCGCCGCCGCTGAACTGTTGATGTCGGACTTTGGTATTCCAACCGATGTCTGGTCGGTAACCAGTTTCAACGAGCTGCGTCGGGATGCGCTCGAGACCGAGCGCTGGAATATCCTGCACCCGACAGAAACACCGCGCCTCAGCTATCTCGAGGAGAAGCTGGCCGACAAGCCGGGGCCCTATATTGCAGCAACCGACTACATGAAGATTGTGGCCGACCAGGTGCAGCGCTGGATGCCAGGCCGTTACATCTCGCTGGGTACGGATGGCTACGGCCGCAGCGACGCACGCAAAGAGCTGCGCGAGCACTTCGAGGTGGATCGCCGATTCATTGCCGTGACAGCGCTAAAAGCACTGGCTGATGATGGTGTACTTGACTTTAAGACTGTGTCACAAGCCATTGAAAAATATGGCATAGATCCGGATCGAGCTGATCCGGTGACGCTCTAGGTCGGCTGAGGGCGCGCGCATGGCGAATTCAATCGATATCGTGGTTCCTGATCTTGGGGATTTTGACAACGTCGAGATCATCGAGGTCCTGGTGGCCCCCGGCGACACGGTAGATCGGGAAGACGGCCTGATAACGCTGGAGACCGACAAAGCCTCTTTCGATGTTCCGGCACCTGACAGCGGCGTCGTCGAGTCGCTCACGGTCGCGATCGGCGATACCGTCTCCACTGGCGACGTTATTGGCAAGCTCAGCACAATCGTGACCGATACGGTGGTAATTGCGCCATCCATCGCCGCGACGCCAACCGGCGATACAACGGTCATCGTGACCCCTGCCGGCGAGCAGCCGAAGGCTGGGGGTAAGCAAACCCTGGTGGTGCCGGATCTCGGCGACTTCGATGACGTGGAGGTTATCGAGGTTCACATACAGCCCGGAGACCCGGTTGCGATCGATGATCCTCTCGTAACGCTGGAGACAGACAAGGCGGCGATGGACGTGCCTGCCGTGGTTGCAGGAACCATCGAGTCGGTTGTAATCAGCGTCGGCGAGAAGGTATCGGCTGGCGCAACCGTCGCAGTAATCGATGCGGTTGCCGCTGCGGCGGGCGACGCCGTCGAAAATGAGAAGGAATCGGCGCCGGCGCCCCAAGTGGAGGCGCCAGCGCCACCGAGCCCGCCGCCCGCAGCACCGCCGGCCGAAGCCGCTGCCAAGCCGGCGAGCTTGCCACGGATAGACGAAGCCGGATTTGCGAAGGCGCACGCCAGCCCCTCGGTCAGAAAACTGGCGAGAGAACTCGGCGTAAACCTGCCCCAGGTGAAAGGCAGCGGTGCCAAGAATCGTATCGTTCACAGCGATGTCAAAGCCTTCGTCAAGGCGATCCTCACGGGTAAAGCCTCGGCACCTGCAGGCGGTGCATTGCCGAAGACGCCAACTGTCGACTTCGCGAAGTTCGGCGAGATCGACGTACAGCCGCTGACACGTATTCAGAAGATTTCGGGCCCGCGGCTGCAGGCCAGCTGGATCAATCTGCCGCATGTCACACAGCACGACCTGGCGGACATTACGGATCTCGAGGCCCGGCGCCAGCAGCTTAAAGGGCCCGCCAGGGATCGTGGCATCGCATTGACGCCGCTCGCGTTCGTCATGAAGGCTTGCGTGGCCGCACTGCAGGAGTTTCCAAAGGTGAACTCGTCGCTGTCGGAAGACGGCGAGAGCCTGGTGTACAAGAAATACTGCCACCTTGGCTTTGCGGCCGATACCGACCAGGGCCTGATGGTTCCTGTAATTCGGGACGCCGACAAGAAGGACGTCTACGAGATTGCCCATGAGCTCGGCGAGTTGTCGGCCTTAGCCCGCGAAGGCAAGCTGAAGGCAGACAACCTGCAGGGTGCAACGTTCACGATCTCCAGTCTCGGCGGGATCGGTGGCACCGCGTTTACGCCTATTGTGAATGCGCCCGAGGTCGGCATTCTCGGCGTTTCACGCTCCTCGGTGCAGCCTGTCTGGAACGGCTCAAAATTCGAGCCGAAACTTATGCTGCCGCTGTCGTTTTCCTACGATCACCGCGTAATCGATGGCGCCCAGGCCGTTCGCTTCACAACGTTCCTCAGCGAGAAGCTCGCCGACGTCGATACATTGCTGCAGGCCATTCCCTAATGACCGTTCAGCTAACAGTCCCTGAGCTCGGCGAATTCGAGGACGTAGAGATTATCGAGGTGCTCGTATCGCCCGGCGACGTCGTCGCGGTCGAGGATCCGCTGATCACGCTGGAAACCGACAAAGCAACAATGGACGTTCCGGCGAGTGAGGCCGGGACTATTGTCTCTGTCGATGTGCGTGTCGGCGATCGGGTGTCAACCGGTACTGCGGTCGCTACGATCGAACCCGCGACCTCGACGGCCACGGATGAACCGGCCCCGCCGGTGGCTGACGCGCCGGTCGAGGAAGTCGAGCAAACCAGAAAGATGTCGGCGCCCGAGATCGTCGCGATGCGCACGCAGGATGAGGGCGACGCGACACATTCAGCGGAGCTCGTCGTGATTGGCGCCGGGCCGGGCGGATATACGGCGGCGTTTCGCGCGGCTGACCTTGGCCTGGACGTAATCCTGATCGAACGCTCGCCTACCCTGGGCGGCGTCTGCCTGAACGTCGGATGCATACCGTCGAAAGCCCTGTTGCATGCCGCCAAGGTCATCGACGACGCGCAGGCGATGGCCGCGCACGGCGTTACCTTCGGCAAGCCGGAAATCGATGCCTTCAAGCTGCGTGACTGGAAGAACGAGGTCATTGGCAAGTTGACCGGTGGGCTTTCCTCCATGGCGAAGCAGCGCAAAGTTCGCGTTATTCAGGCGAGTGCGCAATTCGTTTCCGCGCATCGCCTCGAACTCGACAATGATGAGACGGTCGATTTTAAACAGTGCGTCATCGCGGTGGGTTCAGAGCCTTTCATGCTGCCAGGTTTGCCCGACGATCCGCGTATCGTTGACTCGACCGGCGCGCTGGAGCTGGCGCCACTGCCACGCAGGCTACTGGTCGTGGGTGGCGGAATAATTGGCCTCGAGATGGCTTGCGTTTACAGCGCCCTGGGCACGGACGTTAGCGTCGTCGAGCTGACCGACTCGCTGATGCCGGGTACGGATCCAGACCTGCTGCGCCCGTTCATGAAGATGATCACGCCGCGTTACGAGGCCATACACGTGTCGACGAAGGTGACCGGCATGCGTGCGACTGTGCCGGGCATCGAGGTCAGCTTCGAGGGTGACAAGGCGCCGTCCGTAGGCGTATACGATCGCGTACTGGTGGCTATTGGGCGCAAGTCAAACGGGGGCCTGGTCGGCGCGGAAAAAGCCGGGGTCAACGTCGACGAGCGGGGCATCATTGCCGTCGACAATCAGATGCGCACCAATATTCCGCATATCTTCGCAATCGGTGACCTTGCCGGCGGCCCGATGCTTGCGCATAAGGCAACCCACGAAGCAAAGGTAGCCGCAGAAGTCGCCGCGGGCGAGAAGAGCTACTTCGATGCGCGAACGATTCCTTCTGTCGCCTACACGGACCCCGAGATCGCCTGGGTAGGTCTGACCGAGCTGGAGGCCAAAGCGCAGGGCATTGACTACGAGAAAGGGCAGTTCCCGTGGGCTGCCAGCGGTCGCGCACTTGCGCTGGGACGCGCTGAGGGTTTTACCAAGCTGTTATTCGACAAGAAGACGAAGCAAGTGCTCGGTGGTGCCGTCGTGGGTCCCAACGCCGGTGATCTGATTGCCGAGGTCGGCTTGGCGGTCGAGATGGGTGCCGACGCTGCCGATGTGAGTCTGACTATTCACCCACACCCCACCTTGTCTGAAACCGTCGCGCTCGCCGCCGAGGCGTTTGAAGGTACCCTGACGGATCTCTACATACCCAAGCGACGTTAGTCTGCCTCAGTCAGGCCGGTCCGTTTTTCCACCCAGTAGAAGAACAGGCCGATTGCGATGAGTATCGATACGGCGATCCAGGACTCGGCTTTCGACTGCATGAGTAACCATATGCAGACCAGCAATCCCAGAAGCGGGATGGTGTAGCCGCCCTTCAGTCGATAGGCATTCTTGCGAACTTCTTCGCTCGCATTGCGACGGACCGCCGGCAGCGATGCGATGCAGATGATATAGCCCAGCAGGCGCGCCAGCGAGCTTGCGATGGCGAGCTTGACGAAAGAGCCCGTCAGCGCCAGCACAAGTGCCATGCCACCCATGATCAGGATGCAGCGATCAGGGGTCGCGTACCTGGTGTGCACGTGCCCGAACCACTGCGGCAACAGGCGGTTTTCCGCTAAGGAAAAGATCAGTCGCGGCGCCGCTATCATGGAGCTGGCCAGATTGCCGCCGATCGAGAAAACCGCTGCCAGCGTGATGGCAACCGCACCGGCCGGGCCGGCGAGCAGGCGCCCTATATCAACAAGGGTCGCCGAACCGTATTGATCCGGCGCAATCGTAGAGATGAATACCAGCACGATGACGAAGTAAAGAAGCCCCGTGGCGATAACGGTGCCGACCAGGGCTTTGGGCAGCGTGCTTCTTGGCTGTGCGGTTTCACCCGCTGTGACAGCGATTGTCTCGAAACCCACGTACGCGTAGATGAGCAGCAGCGTCGTGCCGCCCAACTCTTCGACGAAGAACGGTGCCGCGGGAATCAACGTGCTGCCGGTGACGTGCTGCAAGCCGAGTGCGACCAGCAGCAACAATGGGGCGATCTTCAGGAAAGTCAGTACCCCCATCGTACGTACGCCGTCACGTACGCCCATTACGTTGGCGGCCGTCAGCCCGACAGTCACCACGGTGATAATGAGCGCGCGCGCGATGTCTCCCGCGAACAGGTCCGACATTGATGCCAGGTAGGTTGCCATGACGGTCGCATTCGCTGCGAAAGCGGTCATTCGTGCGAGGTAGATCAACCAGCCCGTGCTGAAGCCGGCAAGCGGACCAAAGGCCTCGGTCGCATAGATGACGGGGCCACCGGTCTTGTCGTAATAGCTGGCAAGCTCAGCAAAAGTCAGAACCACGGAGAGGAACAACAGACCGACAAGCAGGAACAACCACGGACTCAGCAGACCTGCGTTAACGGCGACCTTGCCGGGAAGAGCGAAGATGCCGGCGCCGATCATCGAGTTCAGCACCAGGAAAGACGCGCCAAAGAATCCTATGTCGCGCCGCAGGCGACTTGCTTGGCTGCTTGGCATCAACGGATTCTAGCAGATCGTCATTCAATCAAAGCACGGAGGAGGCTGGAAAGAGTATCGGCCCACAGATGCAGGTCCGCCGCGGCGGCGGTTAGCTGCACAATGACCCGTCAGATCAGAAGTAGCCCCTCTACTAGCGTAGTTTCCTGTCCAGGATATGGTCGAGGCTGAACTTGCCGGCTCCATTGAAGACGAGCGGCAACAACATGACGATGAATAGCAGCGGAATACGATAATTGCCGAATCCTTTGTCCGAGACGGCGTAGCCTTTCCAGAGTTCAGCCAGGCTGTTCCAGTCCTCTGGCCAGTGTACGCCTGCGATTGCAACTATCGTGAGGATAATCAGGCTGAAGGCCCAGAAGCGTGTGAACAGGCCGAAGACCAGGCATGCTGCGCCCAGGATTTCGGCCCAGGTAGCAAGGAACCAGCTGATCTCTACCGGAATGACGTTGAATGGAAACGGGAAGTTATCCTGGATGCGTTCGAACCAGTTACTGCCGTTGAGTTTCATGATACCGGCGCGGCCGAATTCGTACGCGAGTAACAGGCGGAGTGGTAACAGCGCGAGCCAGTCGCCCGACGAATCGAGAATACCGACCACCTGGTCTTTGAGTTTGAACAGTGCTTTCATTTTTTCGCTTCCTTCAATGCGCCGTTTGCGTGCCGAGGATAATTTCAAGCTTCCGCATTTCGTCGAGCGCATCACTGCCGTGCTTGATGAATGCGTCAACGTCGCGGTAGTTGATCTTCCGTGCGAGGTCGCGAATCAGCGACTCCCCGTTGTTGCTCGCTGGGTTGTTTTCAATTGCATCGAGCAAACCCGCTGTAACCGCATTGAGTTCGAGGAAGCGCACCTTATCGTTAGCGTCACGGTACAGCGCGAGATAAACGGGTTGTTGAGCAGCTTCCGCCGGTAAGAAGTCCGGCGAAATTCGGTGCACGGGAAAGTGATAGGCAAACGCCCAGGCCAGTGCCGATTTCACGGGAACGCCGGCGAGCAGATCGCCATCCGGATTCACGTTCGTCATGTCATTATCGGCTGTCGATACCGAAAGCGCGAGTTCGACGTATTCGTAATGCGCCAGCTCGAGAAGAAACGGGTAATCCTCGGGAGTTGGTTCGTACTCGTTCTGCAGGAAGCCCAGCAATTCTTCCGGGAGTTGCAGGAAATAGGGTGTCTCGGCTTTGTGATGCTGCATGAACTTTCGAATCATACTTCGCCATTGTTCCTCGCTGTGGATCTTGCGCATCACCGGGAACATGGTTGCAAGAAGGTTTAAAAGATTATTGAAGAACAGCTTGCGATAAATCCCCATGCGCCGATCTTCAATGCCATCCGGCGGCGCGACGTTGTCGGGGTCCCGAATGTGGGCGGCGAATGCGTACTGCATTTTCTGAAAGTCGGGGCGCTCAGGCATGGGCCGCACTCCGACTGACGGTTTCGGCCTGGAGCGCCTTGATCTGCCGTACCTCGTCCAGCAACTCTTCCATTGGCGGGAAATTGAAGTCGCGCTCCAGCAGCGTAGGCACAGGACCGAATCGCTCGTAAGCCTCTCGCAACAGGCCCCAGGCCTGGTCATCGACGGGCGTACCGTGTGTGTCGATACGCAGGTCCGGCGCCTCGACGTAGTGGCCGGCCAGGTGAAAATAGCGTATTCGCTCGGCCGGCATGGCCGCAAGGAAATCACTGGCATCGTAGCGATGATTAATACTGTTCACGACAATGTTGTTGATGTCGAGCATCAAGTCGCAGTCGGCCTCTTCCAGGACTGCCAGCAGAAAATCCCTTTCACTCATAGAGGAATCGATCGGTGCATAGAATGAGACGTTTTCGAGTGCTATGCGTTGTTCGAGAATGTCCTGCACGCGGCGAACGCGGCTGGCGACATAACTGACTGCATCTTCAGTAAAAGGTATTGGCATGAGATCGTAAAGCTGACCATCGTCACCGCAGTAACTTAAGTGCTCCGAGTACAGGCGAATGTCGTGTTCCGCCATGAATTCCTTGATGTCCCGAACAAGCTGTTCATTAAGTGGCGACGGCGCACCGATCGACAATGACAGGCCGTGAATCAGGAACGGGTAACGTTCCGTGAAAAAACGAAGCTTCTTTGCTAAAGCACCGCCGACGTGTATCCAGTTCTCCGGCGCTACCTCCATGAAATCCACGTCGGCAGGTGGATCGGCCATCAGCTTGTCAGCGATCGGACGCCGCAGTCCGAGGCCGGCGCCGTGAACGGGATATTGTGTTTTCGGTTTACTCATGTTGGTCCAGCTTATGCGTTATAGGATCAGACCTGTGATGGGTCGCATTTATTACATGTGCCGCGCGCTCACAGCAGGTAAACGGGTGTGCCTGGCGGTTGCCTAGGCGGACAGGCGGTTAAGTCGTTCCAGGTACCGGCGTTCATCCGGCGCTGTCCCCTGGCTTTGCGCTTCCCATAGCGTTTCAGCAAGGCACTCTATCATTCGATGCTCGGCCTCGTGAGGGTCACCGGTTTTCGCCGTGAGCGCTTCGTGAATTGCAGCAATGCCCGCAGGGCGGTTGGTAGCGACTTGCTCTCGCAGACCGAGGTGAAGCCCCATATGCAGAAAGGGGTTCGTCTGCCCGCCATCCGGGGTGAAATCGCGGTCCAGATCGTCCGTCGTGACGTCGTCATGATACTCGGGATGCCATTCGACGACCGCGGCGATCTGAGCCTCGAGCGGCGACAAAGGCAGGTTGTCGCGCCGCTTGCGCCAGGCGTCGGCGTACATCCTGCGCAGCTCACTGCGGTCCTGGCCAAATATCACGACAGCTCCTTTTTCTTGTATTCGCACCATTCGCGAATGGCGCAGTCGCTACAGGCGGGCTTTCTGGCTTTGCACACGTAGCGACCGTGCAATATCAGCCAGTGGTGAGCGTCCAGTTTGAACTCGTCCGGCGTTAGTCTCAGTAATCGCTTCTCCACCTCGATAGGCGTCTTGCCCTTGGCAATACCTGTGCGATTCGAAACGCGAAAAATGTGCGTGTCCACGGCAATCGTCGGCTCGCCGAAGGCAGTATTCAACACGACGTTGGCCGTTTTTCGCCCAACGCCCGGCAGTGCTTCGAGTTCTTCTCGCGTACGCGGTACCTCGCCGCCGTGCTGTTCCATCAAAATACGACATGTCTTGATGATGTTCTCGGCTTTGCTGTTGAAGAGGCCAATCGTGCGTATATAGGACTTCAGTCCTGTAAGGCCGAGCGCAAGGATGGATTCAGGTGTACTCGCGACCGGGAAGAGCTTTGCTGTCGCTTTGTTGACGCCGATGTCGGTCGCCTGTGCCGAGAGAATTACGGCGATCAGCAACTCAAAGGAACTACCGTAGTTGAGCTCCGTTTCAGGCGACGGCATGCGTTCGCGTAGAGTACGGAATATTGCCGTGCGCTTTTCCTTGTTCACAACAAAGCCTCTAGTTACCGCTGGGATGAACCCGGCCGGGCATGGCTTCGAGCTGCTTGGCACGCCGGCGACGATCAATTGCGTTCTTCGCGGCAATAGCGAGTGCGAGGCTGAAGAAAGCGCCTGGCGGAAGAATCGCCAATAGCCAGCCGCCATCAACAAGTACAAGGCCTTGTAGAGGCTCTCCGCCGAACAACATGTCCATGCGGGCAAATAGCGAGCCGCGCCCGAGCAATTCCCTGAATGCGCCGATTGCCATTAACAGCAACGCAAAACCCAGTCCCATGACCAGGCCGTCGATCATGCTGGAGCCGATAGGGTTTCGAGAGGCAAACAGTTCGGCACGCGCGACGATTGCGCAATTCGTGACGATAAGCGGAATGAAGATTCCGAGCGATCGGTCCAGCGAAGGCAGCCAGGCTTTGAACAGCAGCTCAATGCATGTTACGAGACTAGCGATGATCAGGACATAAATCGGAATGCGGATTTCAGCACTGATCCAGCGACGCGTTGCCGACACAAGGCCGTTCGATGCGACCAGGACGGCCAGCGTCGCAATGCCGAGGCCAAGTCCGTTGACGAAGCTGGAGGTGACCGCAAGCACCGGACAGAGCCCGAGTAACTGCACCAGGCCCGGGTTTTCGTACCAAAGTCCGTTTTTCAATTGATCGATGAAACCTGGTGAGGTCATTCTTCGTCCTTGGCGGCCGCGGTACCGGCAGGTAGCTTGGCGAAAACCCGGTCTTTATGCAGATCGAAGTATAGCAATGTCTCTCTGACCGCCTTGACGATCGCTCGCGGTGTGACGGATGCTCCGGTCAGCTGATCGAATTGACCGCCGTCATTCCTGATCTTCCATCCTTCGGACTCAGGATCAAGCAGCGACCGACCTTTGAATTGAATTGCCCAATCGGATTTCCCGGTTTCAACGCCATCGCCAAGCCCCGGTGTCTCGCGGTGCTCGAGCACGTGCACGCCGGTGACTTTGCCCGTGGTCTCTACGCCCACCAATAAGCGGATCGGTCCCGAATAACCATCCCTGGCGCTGACGACAAACAATGCCGCGACCGGTTCGCCTTTTGCATAAACCCGATAGATCAGGGCGTCTTCGGCGCCGGGCAGGCCGTGCGGCGCAGGCAGAGTTATTTTCGATTCGCTTATGCCGCTGTCGTAGAAGACGCCAGACAGTACCGGCTGCAGGCTGCGTTCCAGCCAGGCCTTCTCATTGTCCTCTATGCGTTGCTCGGTTGACTGATAGGTAAGGGCAACCAGCGCTGTACAAATCGCGCCAATGACGCCGAGCGTCACGCCACTCTTGATGACGCCGGTGTTGCTCATGGCGCGTCGTCCTTGCTGGAATGTCCGACAACCCGCGGCCTTGTTAACAAGTCAATGGCCGGTACCGCCATGTTCATTAGCAGCACTGCGAAGGCAACGCCGTCGGCATAGCTACCCCAGGTGCGAATGCAGTAGATCAGCAGGCCGACACCAAAGCCGAACACAAGCCGACCCTTCGGGCTGGTGGCGCCGGATACGGGGTCGGTCGCGATAAAGAATGCACACAAGATCGTCGCGCCGCTGAATAGATGGAACCCCGGGCTTGGCTGGCTGCCCGGGTCGATCAGGTACATGATCGACGCTGGTCCCAGGAGGCCCACACCAACCGCCACCGGAATCTCCCAGCGAATAATCTTCTTTATCAATAGCCAAAAGCCACCGATCGCCAGGAAGTTGCCAATCCACTCCCAACCACGGCCACCGAAGTCTCCCATGAGCGGGTTGCTGCGGATCTCGTTGACTGTGCGCATACCATTGAGTCCCGATTTCATCACATCGAGTGGCGTTGCCCGGCTGATTGCGTCGAAACTGAGCGCATCGGGTAGCGACCCTGTGAGCGTAAACGTCAGGGTCTGCAGGACGGTGAGGGTCTGATAGTCGATGTCGCCCATCCGTGGTGCCGTCCAAAGGTTCAGGTGCGCTGGAAATGCGACGAGCACCACGACGTAGCCTGCCATCGCCGGGTTGAAGATGTTGAAACCCAGGCCACCGTAGAGGTGCTTTGCGACAACAATGGCGAACAGGGCGCCAGTAGCCGTTACCCACCAGGGCGTAAGCGGAGGCAAAGCAAACGCCAGCAATACGGCTGCGACCAGTGCGCTGTAATCTGTCAGAGCGAGCTCGGGTGGTCGGTCGCGCAGGCGCATGACCGCGTATTCACCGCCGAGCGCGAAAATAGAGGCAACCAGCAAATTAAAAATCAAGCCAGGCCCAAAGAACCAGACGTGCGCGATTGCAGCCGGCACCAGCGCTGCCAGCACCTGTAGCATTAGCGTTGGCACAGCAACTCGTGCTGACCAGTACGGCGATTGACGTCGTGTGAACTCCACGCTCAGTCGTCCTCGCTTTGTCGTTTCTTGCGGCGCATGATTTCAGCGATGGCCTCGGGTCCTGCGCGTTTCGCAGAACTCTTCTGCTGTGCCAGTTCTGCCTCGCGCTTTTCTTTGTCCCGTTCGAGGCGCGAGTTGCGCGCTTCAAATCGAGCTCGCGCCCGGGCTGCACGTGCTTTCTCATCGGCTAATTCCTGAATGCGTCCTTTCGCAACGCGGAAACTCGCGGTTAGCGGAATATGACTTGGGCAAACAAGATCACAGCACCCACACTCGATGCAGTCGACAAGACTGAACTCACGTAGCTTCTTCTCATCGTCGGCGCGCGCATGCCAATGGAGCTGTTGAGGTAGCAGTTGCACAGGGCAGACTGCGGCGCAGTCGCCGCAGCGAATGCAGGGTAGCTCTCGGCCAGTAAACGAGGTCTTCAATACGACGAGGATCGAGTTTGTCGCTTTTACGAGTGGCACTCGGTCTGTGCTAATCGACTTGCCTGTCATCGGCCCGCCGATGATCAGGTGGTCAGCGCTTTCCGCGTAGCCACCCGTCAAGGCAACGATATCGGCAATCGTCGTGCCGATGCGTGCGCGTACATTCATCGGGTTAGCGATACCGTCGCCGGCGACTGTCGTAATACGTGAGATAAGAGGTTCCTGACCGATAATCCAGTCATGGACGGCTGCAGCAGTGCCGACGTTCTGCACCAGGCAGCCGACATCCGTGGGCAAGCCCGTGCTGGGTACCTCCCGATTGCAAATCAGCTGGACGAGCTGGTCTTCGCCGCCCGACGGGTAAATTGTTGGCACTTGCTTGAGGACTAGGCGCTCGTCATCCAGTTCGGTCATCGCAATTGCGAGGCTGGCAAGCGCCTCGGGCTTATCGCTTTCAACGGCCACGAAACACGAGTCGATCTGCAAGGCGTGCATCAATACCTGTGCGCCACTCAGGACTTCGGTCGCGCGCTCACGCATGAGCATGTCGTCACAGCTGATGTAGGGCTCGCACTCAATGCCGTTGAGTATCAGGTGATCAATACTGCTTGTGCGTGCCTGCATGAGTTTCTGTGCTGTAGGGAAGACAGCACCTCCGAGCCCGACGATGCCGCCGCTTAGAATCGTCGACAGCAATTCCTCGGGATCAAGTTCAGTGTAGTGGGCTGTGCGGCGAGTTGCTTCTATCGGGCGATCTTCACCGTCACATTCCAAGATGATGCATGGTGCCGGCTCGCCGAGACGTTGCGAAACGGGCCAAGGTTCGATGGCCAGGACTGTGCCCGAAGACGATGCGTGCACAGGCGCGCCCAACGTGCCGTCGGGCTCTGCCAGTAACTGACCTTTCAATACGTAGTCACCGGTGTTCACAACTGGCTGCGCCGGGTCGCCGACGTGCTGGGCGAGGGGCAGAATCAGTTGTGCCGGCAGCGGCACATCGCGAACGGGCTCGGTGGTTGACGCCGCCTTGTGGCCGGGCAGGCGCAGGCCACCATGCAATTTGCCAAGGTCATAGGTCGGCGCACTCACGTGAGCGGTTTCATGCTGATGCAGTCCACGGGGCACGGTGCGATGCATAGTTCGCAGCCCGTGCATTCAGATTCGATAATCGTGTGCATGAAATGCTGGGCCCCGACGATTGCATCGACAGGGCACACGTTGCGGCAATGCAGGCATCCGATACAAAGAGACTCATCGATTACCGCAACCGCAGGATCGAGGGTTTTGGCAAGTGGCAGTGCTTCCCGGCCGAGTAGCGTTGCGAGGCGCCGCACCGTTGCCTCGCCACCCGGCGGGCAAAGGTTGATGGCGGCGGCATCTTCGACAATTGCAGCTGCGTAAGGGCGGCACCCGGGAAAACCGCACTGTGCACACTGCGTTTGCGGCAGCAACTCATTGACCTGTTCTACCAGGTCGCCACTTTCGCCGGGCAAACGGCGTGATGCGAGGCTGAGCAGCAGACCTGCGGCGAGCGCGAGAAGGGCGATTGTTGCTATAGCTATAAACATGGGACGGCATCAGCCGGGATATCGTTTGAGCCGCTGCTCAGGGCGGCTACAGGTGCTGCCAGGCCGAGCAGTATTCAGGACCACTGCTACGGATGATCCAGCTGTTGCGCGGCCAGATACAGCTGGAGCGTTCATGTCGGAATGGGCGTGCGTCATTGCTTGCGGTATCCGTCCTAAGGGCGTGCCATGCCCGAGAAGCCCATGAAAGCCAGGGACATCATTCCTGCCGTCATCAGGGCGATTGCGGTGCCGCGAAACGGTATCGGCACGTCTGCAACTTCCAGGCGCTCGCGGATGGCAGCGAACATGATGAGTACGAGCGCAAAGCCGACAGACGCCCCAAAACCAAAGAACACGGACTGCACGAATCCCTTCGACTGTTGCACGTTCAATAAAGCGACACCGAGGACAGCACAGTTTGTTGCTATAAGCGGTATGTATATGCCGAGCACCTGCTCGAGCAAGGGACTCAGTCGGCGCACCATTATTTCCGTGAACTGCACGCTTGCTGCGATGACGAGAATAAAGCTGATAGTGCGCAAATAGCTTAGCTCGAGAGGTACCAGGACATGTTGATGCAGCAGGTACGCAGTCGCTGAGGATAAGGTGAGCACAAATGCCGTCGCCATCGACATGCCAGCCGCAGCCTCGAGATTTCTCGAAACGCCAAGAAACGGGCACAGTCCCAGGAATCGCACCAGTACAAAGTTATTGACCAGTACGGTACTGATGAGGATGACGATCAGTTCAGTCATGCCGGTATTGTAAGGGAAACGCCCGGCAAAGTTTTTGCGTTGCTATGGGTTCGACCGCTGATCTGCTGGCGTCGCGTGGTGCCGAGTCTTGATTACTTGACCCGCATGCCGGCTGTTGCCCCTTCATCGGGGGAGAGCAGGAAGATATCCGCACCGCCAGGGCCGGCAGCAAGCACCATGCCTTCCGAGACACCGAAGCGCATCTTGCGAGGCGCAAGGTTTGCCACCACGATTACGTGTCTTCCGACAAGCTTATCTACATCGTATGCCGCCTTGATGCCAGCAAATACCTGGCGCTGGCTATCGCCTACATCCAAGGTTAATGCGAGCAGTTTATCCGCGCCCTCGACAGGTTCGGCCTTTTCAATGCGCGCGATACGCAAATCGACTTTCATAAAGTCGTCGATGCTGATGGTGTCGTCGTCGGCTGTGGGTTCTGGCACCGTGCTGCTCTCCATGGACTGTTCTGTCATGCGTTGCACTTGTTCGTTTTCAACGCGCGTCAATAGTGGTTTGAATCGAGGCAGCTCCCTGGAGAGCAGCGGTAACCCCGCGTCCTTCCAATGCCATGCCTCTTCATTGAGATACTCCCTGGCTTTCTCAGCTACCGCCGGGATGACGGGAGAAAGATAGATCATCAGGCTACGGAACATGTTTATGCCCTGCGTACAGACAAGCTGCACTTCCGCCAGTCGTTCCGTGTCCTTGATCATTACCCAGGGCTTGTGATCGTCGATGTAGCGGTTGGCCTGGTCGGCCAGGGCCATAATCAGGCGCATCGCTTTCGAGTATTCGCGGCGCTCATAATGCTCAGCGATTTGCTCGGACGCGTCCGCGAATTCGGAAAACAGTTGCGCGTCTGGCAGGCGGTCAGCCAGTTGACCGTCGAAGCGCTTGCTGATGAAACCCGCGCAACGGCTGGCGATGTTGACGAGCTTGCCGACCAGGTCGGAATTGACGCGTGCGACGAAGTCTTCGAGGTTGAGGTCGATATCTTCGATCGTAGGACTGAGTTTCGCCGCGTAGTAGTAGCGCAGGAAGCTGGGGTCCAGGTTATCCAGGTAGGTGCGCGCTTTTATGAAGGTGCCGCGAGATTTCGACATCTTCTGGCCATCGACAGTCAAAAAGCCATGCACAAAGACGCTGCTTGGCGTGCGAAACCCGGAGCCGGCGAGCACTGCTGGCCAGAACAACGTGTGAAAGTACATGATGTCCTTGCCGATAAAGTGGTACAGCTCTGCGTCACTGCCTGGTCGCCAATAGTCGTCAAATTCGAGGTCCGCGCGGCGTTCGCACAAGTGCTTGAAACTCGCCATGTAGCCGACTGGCGCGTCCAGCCAGACGTAAAAATACTTGTCCTCGGTGCCGGGTATGCGAAAGCCGAAATACGGTGCATCGCGGGAGATGTCCCAGTCTTGCAGGCCGGCTTCGAACCACTCTTCGAGCTTCGCGACGACGCTCTTGTCGAGTGTTGCTTCCTGCATCCAGCTACGTAGCCGGTCCGTATATTCGCCGAGCTTGAAAAAATAATGTTCTGATTCGCGTGTCACCGGCTTGCTGCCGGAGATAACTGACACAGGATCGATCAGGTCAGCCGGTGACAGCGTCTTGCTGCAGTTTTCGCAGGCGTCGCCATACTGATCTGCGGTATTGCAGAAAGGACAGGTGCCTTGGACAAACCGGTCAGGCAGAAACATGCCCTCTTGCTCGTCATACGCCTGCTCTATCGTCCGTGTGACGATATCGCCCTGGTCTCGGAGCGCTGCAAACATCTCGCCGACGAGCGCCTCGTTTTCCGGTGAGTGTGTCGTGTAGTAGTTGTCGAACTCGACGCCGAAGTCGCGAAAATCATTGACGAATTCTTTGGTGTACCCCTCGGTAAGTGCCTCCGGTGTAATACCCTGTTCGCGCGCCTTGAGCATGATAGGCGTGCCGTGTGCGTCAGATGCGCAAACGTAAATACAGTCATGTCCACGCAGCTTCTGGAACCTCACCCAGATGTCGGTCTGCAGATACTCCACGAGATGGCCCATATGCGGCGAACCATTGGCATAGGGCAGGGCGCTCGTGACTAGAATCGTTCTCTTCTGGGACATTGCGGATGGCTTCGAATGGGCGTTGGCCGCGATTATGCCATGGCTCAGCACGAACTGTAGCGGCAATGGTGCCGCAAGCGCTGACTATTCGACGTCTTTGAGACGCTCGAATTTCGACTTGTCGTTGGCCTGCTGGTAGGCCTCGAGGCGGGTTACCCGACCTTTTTTGACCAGGTCCATCAATGCGCCATCCATGGACTTCATGCCTACGGCGCCACCGCTCTGAATCGCTGTCTCCAGTTGATCCAGTTTGCCTTGCCGAATGAGGTTCGACACAGCAGGCGTGTTTATCATGATCTCCAGCGCCGCCGCACGACCCGGTTTGTCGCAGGTCGGCAGCAGCTGCTGCGAGATAACGCCGCGCAGCGAGGTCGAAATCATCGTGCGGATATGGCTCTGTTTGTCGGCCGGAAATGAATTGATGATGCGGTCGACCGTCTGTGCAGCGCCATTGGTATGCAAGGTTCCCATAACCAGGATACCCATTTCAGCGGCAGTAACGGCAATACTGATGGTCTCGAGGTCACGCATTTCGCCGACCAGGACTACGTCGGGGTCTTCACGCATCGCCGAGTGCAGTGCTTCCGCAAAGCTTGGGCTGTGTACACCGACCTCGCGCTGGCTCATCAGACAACCCTGCGCCTTATGCACGAATTCGATCGGGTCCTCGATGGTCAGTATGTGGCCCTTAAGGCGCTTGTTCATTGCGTCGATCATGGCTGCGAGCGTTGTCGATTTACCCGAGCCGGTTTTGCCAGTTACCAGGATCATGCCCTGCGTGTATTTGCACAGGTCATGAACGACCTTCGGCATATCAAGGTCAACCAGCGTTAATGCCGTCGACGGGATCGCGCGAAAGATTGCGCCGATGCCGTTCAGGTGGCGGAATGCGTTCACGCGAAAGCGCGATATGTCCGGTATCTCGTAGGCAAAATCCGCGGCATCTTCATTGTCGAAGGTGCGCCTGGTGATGCCATCCATGATTTCGTAGACAATCTGTTCTGCCACATCTGTCTTTAGCACCTCTTCATCCATGACAGCGAGATTGCCGTGCACCCGCGCGCGTACCGGGTCGCCGGAAACGAAGTGCAGATCCGAAGCGTTTTGCTTCAGGGCCAGCTCCAGGTATCGGTCAATTTGCGCCATCGTCGCTTCTATCCTCCATCTGTGTCGAGTACCTGGACCATTTCGGTATCGGTGACGAAGCGCTGAAATTTCTTCTTGTCATTGGCGAATCGAATCGCATCGTCAGGGTCAATCTCTTTTGCCTGGATAGCATCGAGCAAAGCCTGGTCCAGGGCCTGCATTCCGCGGCTCTTGCCAGTCTGAATCTGGGATGGAATCTGGTGCGTCTGATCGGTGGTTATCAGTTTGGCGATAGCGCGGCTGTTAACGAGAATCTCGAGGACTGCACGACGGCCTCGCCCATCAGGCGTCTTGACGAGTACCTGGGTAACAACCGCTTTGAGGCTCATGGACAAGAAGCCTTTCGTCTGTTCACGCAGTTCGCCAGGTAACGCATCTATGATTCTGTCGATCGTTTTTACGGCCCCTGTGGTGTGCAGCGT
>Ga0316201_10000149_pt1 | contig 32221 bp, 27 predicted proteins | sample CS6wburrow_MG_FD_204516 | JGI IMG/M metagenome (GOLD analysis project Ga0316201, IMG submission 204516) | Coastal sediment microbial communities from Delaware Bay, Delaware, United States - CS-6 worm burrow | ecosystem: Environmental > Aquatic > Marine > Coastal > Sediment | place: USA...
GTTAATCCAGCTGTCTCTGTTTCCTTCGACGATTTCAGAAAATTAGAACCTGATGAACAAATCGTTTATTTTTGGAAACAAGGAAAGACGGCTAATTCAAGGCTTCCTGATTTGGATATTCCTGAGATTCGCAATTTTCTCCGTGTTTTCCAAGTGAACTCTCAAGCGTTATCAAAGTACAAACCACAGGTTTATCCGGGTAACATCATCTTTTTCCATGCCAAAGAGGCGCATCCCATGTTTGCTAAAAATCCAGAGCAGGCTTGGGTAGATTTAGCAGCCAATGGGTTAGAAGTTATCAATGTGCCGGGCAATCATATCACCATGAATGCCACACCCCATGTTCAAGTCATCGCTGATCGCTTGAAAGCGGAGTTATAACCTATCAGTTATCAGTTATCAGTTATCAGTTCCACACTAAAGTTTTTGCGCGCAAAAACTGTATTTAGCTTCGCTGACCTTCGGTTCACGCTAAAGTTTCGCTTCGCGAAACTTTAGCGTGAAATGTGGAAATCAGTTATCAATGCCTAGATATCCACTATTGGAAAGGCCAACTTATGTATATGACAAACTATAGATGAATAAACACACCTCATTGATCAACACATTGATATTATTTGATATTTTGTCAGGTATCCGGTAGGCAGATTATCGAAGAAATTTAGTCCTTTCAGTTGGCATAAAAAAACCGCCAGGATTTGAAAATCGTGGCGGTTTGGTATTTGTTGCAAAATAAATTTTGCACTCCGACCAAGCACTCCAATCAGGCCGTCAATGAGATGAGCAATCCAATTATAATCTTTTCATTTTGAATAGTGATAACTGATAACTGATAATTGATAACTGATAACTGTTCAATGAAGCATCACTATCGCTAACCCTAACAATGCAATGCCCGTCGGCCATTTCCATAACCAGCGGATCATATCGTCGGTGCGATAACGCCCAAATACATTGGTAATCGCGACGCTGATAAAAACGACTGCAAAAACTTTAGGCAGGAAAGTCAACCAATTTGCGCCACCACCGAGAAATAGCGTCGTGTACAAAACCCCGATGGTATACAATTGGAAGCACTGCATCACAAACAATGAACCCATGTATTTGCCACTCATTTCAACCATCGGCCCTGTCGCGATTTCAGCCGGTGCCACGTAAATCTCAAAAGGCTCTTTGCCAAGCATCGCGTACATGGAAATCAGGCCCGCTATGGCGAGAAAGGGCATCGTGAATAATCCCCAGGTTGCAGGGCCACCTTGTTGTTGAATTTCAATGATTTGGACTAAATTCGTCGAACCATAACTGATGGCCGCACCCGCTATCACGATAATAAAGGGCACATCATAAGCCAGCATAGATGACAGGGCGCGAGAAATACCGATAGAACCATTAGGGTTAGCACATTGTCCAACCCCTAACGCCATCCCCAACATGGGCACCATCAATAAATACATCAAAGTCAGCAAATCCGCATGACTGGCCAAACCGTCCATGCCCGGCACGGGCAACAGTATTTCTGAGGCGATATAACCACCCAACAGCATCATCACAGCGATATCTTGCATGTAACCATGCGAAATTTGCGTTTTTTTAGCATATAACTTGATGATGTCATATAAGGGCTGTAAAAAAGGCGGCCCAACGCGCCGCTCAATTCGCGCCCTGACTTTCCGCATCATCAAAACCAGCAGCAAGCCCACCAAAAAAGCAACCAGGGGCATTAAAACCATTTCTAATAACAGTTCAGATAATTGTATCGTGTTGTTTTCCATAAAATTATTCTCAGATTAGGGTTTAGGGTGATAAGGGGATGAAAACCCGTTTTATATAGCGTTTCCCTTTTGCATGAACCGAATGGAAGCTTCGCTAAATGCCTCCTTCGTAGGGGCAAGCCCACGCGCAAGCCCTTTTTTGTATTTAACCCAATTGAAAAATGCTATAAATTTTCCCATTCCTCCTTACTGATTTCGGCTTGTCGAAGTATCCTGCTCAGCAATTCTTTGCCAATATCACCCTGATGGGGATTTGGGATGGGTAAACTGATATAGCCTTTTTTCATAAATTGATGTTTTCCACCAGCATAAGGCCCATTAAAGCCCGTCTTTTTTAAATAATAAACTAAATATTTACGACTAATAGGGCCAAAAAAAGGCATTATGCGGCCTCCTTTAAATTTAAATCAATTCCATCAATCACTGGCAATAAGAGATTGTGATGCAGCCGAAATAAAATCCATTCTTCAAGCACCTCTTCTAATTGCTCCCGACACGATTCAAGTGTTTCAGCATTAGCGTAGACACCTTGACATTGAGCAATTTCTCCATAAAAAGTGCCATCATCCGTTAAGATTTCATAAGTAGCATAATGTAATGCTGCTTTCATATAACCGAGTAACATGGTAGTCATTCCTATAGTTTTTCAGTTATCAGTTATCAGTTATCAGTTATCAATTATCAAAACCATCAAAACCGTAATATCTATTCTTCAAATCATTACGCCAAAGAATGTGCATTATGTTCAAGGCCTACGATGAGCTTTGTTCTTTTTTCGTTTTATAGTTTGTCAGATAAATCGGTTGGCCTTTCCAATAGTGGATATCAAGGCATTGATAACTGATAACTGATAACTGATAACTGATAACTGAACAACACCTATCTCTTCAGCCTCTCATACCGCCCCATCAATTCCGTTTGCGCCATAATATGTCCTTCCATTGCCTGTTCAACCTGCGATTTAGTCGATTTGACCGGCAAATGCAAAGTGGTATCCAAAGCATACAGCTTAAAATAATAACGATGCTCTCTATCTGGGGGACAAGGGCCAGAGTAACCTAAGTTATTGTCAGTACCCCAGCCTTGCGTCCCGTCAGGTTCCTCGCCCTCTCTAATTTCCCATAAACCGCAGTGCATGTTAAAGAGAATCCAATGATCCCAGATACCATCGGCCTTCAGATATCTCGGCACATCAGGATCATCCATAATCAAGGTTAAGCTTTTTGCTCCCCTTGGTATATCACGAATCTTAAAAGGCGGATTAATGTTCTTGCCATCACAGGTGTATTTAGAAGGGATTTTGCCGCCATGTTCAAAAGCCGCACTTTCGAGTCTCATTAATATTGCTCCTGATGAAAAAATAGGATTTTGGTCATCCCTATAAACATAAGCTGGTCAGTATGAAGCATCGGAAGCCCCATGCGAGCGTCGATACACCCTTACGGGTTTAAACCCTATAGCGAAGACTGATTTAATTCATAGAGTTTAGCATTAACCATTAACCATTAATCATTAACGATAAAATGTCATTCACACTATTCAATTTGAAATAATGAAATCCTTTTGGTTCATTATCTCTCTCAATCTGACTGTTTCCCACTTGGATAAAGTCAACACCGGCCTCTTTGGCAGCAAGGTAATCACTACTTGAATTGCCAACATAAACACTTTCTTTAATGCCCACTTTCAATCTTTTCACGCACTCTAAAATCGGTTCAGGGCTCGGTTTTTCAGCGATGAATTGCCCATCAGCATGTTGACTACCCGCACTGATAATCAAGTCTTCACTTTCAATAAACTCGCCTACTAAAGCATTGGCATGGTTTAAGGTATAAAACGCTTCATCAGTGGGGCGGCTAGTCACAACCGCAATCTTGATTCCAAGGGTTTTAAGGGTAGGAAAGAATTTTTCAGTATAGATTTTTTCCTCGGCCGTATCAATTAAACCTTGTCCATTAAAAGGCGGATTGCCAAGGTAAAGATTTTGAAAAAACGCTTTGATTTCTATAAATTCTGCCGAATTGGGATTGATGGCATCCATTTTTTTTTCGGTCAAAATCATTTTCCATTGTTCGGTGGAAAAGTGTTTGACTAACTGTATTAAAAGCCAAGTGACATGCCAATCATTATTGACACCATAAGCCATACCATGAGAACGCACTAAATTGATCTGCTCATCGCTCACCTCAATTTGGACTGCATTTTTGACGGTTTTTTTAATCGCCTCATCATAAGATTGAGACGTGTCAATTAACGTGTCATCGACATCAAAGAGGAGGGCTTGGTAAGTTTTATTTTTGATTTTAAGGGGCATAATTAATAAATAGTGGGCAAGATAAATCTGGACGAAAAACGGCTTTATGCAAGATAAATCTGGAACGAAAAATGATTCTAGTGCAAGATAAATCTTGCACTCCAATAGGTACACTATTATAGACTACCTTTAGTTGATGGCATCACATTGAGCATACGGGGATCAAATGCGATTGCCATGCGTATTGCTCGCCCAAAGGCTTTAAAAACCGTTTCGGCAATATGATGAGCATTTCTACCTCGTAAATTATCAACATGTAAAGTGACTAAAGCATGATTCACAAAACCTTGAAAAAATTCAGGGCACAAATCCACATCAAATTCCCCAATCAGGGCGCGTGGAAAATCGACCTGAAATGTTAACCCCGCTCGCCCAGAAAAATCAATGACGACTCGTGACAAGCTTTCATCCAAGGGCACATAAGCATGCCCATAGCGGTAAATCCCTTTTTTATTGCCCAGTGCTTTAGTAAAAGCTTGCCCTAAAGTAATCCCAATATCTTCTACCGTATGATGCGCGTCGATATGTAAATCGCCTTTCGCGATAATCTCTAAATCAATGACACCATGTCGCGCCACTTGATCTAGCATGTGTTCAAGAAACGGTACGCCCGTGTCAAAATGCGATTTGCCAGTACCATCCAGATTGATTTTAACCTCAATTTGGGTTTCAAGGGTATTGCGTTGGATGGTGGCAGTGCGTTCAGTCATATATTTATCCCTTACTTTGTTTTATTCGTTGTTCATCAAAAGTCAATTTTTAACCTCAAGCAAATAGCACCCGGCCATAGGTGTTCTGGATTTTGCTGGAAGGCTCGTATAAAGCCGTAACTTACAAAAATAACCATTATGAAAAAAGTCCATAAACAGGGGATTTGGTTCGTCAAAATGCCATTATAAAAATAGGTTTCTTTAATTGACTTCTATTTTGAACAAATGAATATATTTTATAAATCAATACTTTTAAAAAATCCAGAACACCTATGAGCACCCGGCATTGTTTATCAAGATAAATATTTGAACTCCAATAAATATTGACGGCCCGATTTTCGTTAAAAATTTATTTTGCTGCTCTTGGAGTGCAAGTTTTTTCCCACATTAAAACTAGCAACGAGCATGTTTAGCCCGTTTTTAATTGTTGTCGTGGTATAAACAAAAATTAAATTTATCAAAAGTTTACGACGCACAATGGAGAAATCATAAATAAAAATCTGTACTAATTCACCAGTAACAGAATCCACTTTAAACAGAATGTTGCCATCAAACAAAGGGGCTACTTCTGTTTCTAACGGATGAGTAATTTCTCTCAGATTGGCGATAAAAACATCCAATTGTTTATCACGTTCAATTCGGATAATTTGAAGTTCATTATCATTGATGAGTTGAGACATAGATTTTTTCTCCCGTTATTGGCGATTTTGCACCATAAAAAGTAAGAATATAGTTTCTGGCACCCAACAACCGATTCCAAATACCACCATATCGAATAACCACCCTCAGATAGTCAGTTTGACATTGTTTTGATTTATGATCGTTATCATGATCTCACAGATTGTCACAATCTTATCCTTTCTTATAAATAATCCTTGTCGTTATAATAGAAACCATTACACAATCTGTGTCAAAGCTTGCAAAAACGCTTGATTTTCTTCGGGCCTACCGACTGTCACCCGTAAACAGTTGTCTAACATGGGATGACTTCCATGCAAGCATTTAATCAAAACACCTTGATTTTTTAATTCATCAAAAACGCTTTGCGCTTTTGCGACGCGAAATAAAATGAAATTGGTTTGACTCGTCCAAGTTTGCACACCTTTGATGGCGTTCAGGTTTTCCAGTAAATTTTCCCTATCAGCCCTGATTTGCTGTGTTTGTTTTTCTAACACGCTGTATTGTTGTAAAGCAAATACGGCACTCAGTTGCGTTAACACATTGATATTATAAGGTAAACGTGTTTTTTCAATCTGTTCTAACCAAGTGTGTGAGCCTGCCAATAAGCCCAATCGTAGGCCTGCTAATCCCAATTTGGAGACGGTACGCATTACCAGTAAATTAGGATATTCACTTAAGCGCGGCATAAAGGTGTCATCGGTAAATGGCGCGTAAGCTTCGTCAATCACCACAAGCCCTGGTGCCGTTTCTATGATCGCTTCTATATCGAAAGCATCGAACGCATTACCGCTGGGATTATTGGGATAGGCTAAAAATACCAATGCGGGTTGATAAGTTTCAATCGCTTCCAGCATGGCAAACATATCTAATGTGAAATTATCGGCTTGCAAAGGCACGCCGATATACTGCATACCGACAACTTGCGCGATTAAGCGATACATCACAAAGCTGGGTTCTGGAGCCAGCAATATTCGCCCTTCTCCATTTAAAGTTAAGGCTAACATTTGGATTAATTCATCGGAACCATTGCCGAGAATGATGTCCATGTTGTCGGGAATCTGCATCACAGTGCGTAATTGTTCTTTGACTTCACGCGCAGCTGGATCAGGATAACGGTTTAGGGCTGAACCACGTAAAACGTTAAGCCATTCTTCAACCCGTGCCGTATCCCACTGATAGGGATTTTCCATGGCATCTAATTTGATGGCATCACTCGGTTCAGGAACGTGATAGGCCGTGAGTTGTTGGATTTCTGGACGTATCCAATTATTGTTCGATTTGTTCATAATGATGTTTTTTTTAAGATCACGCAAAGACGCAAAGGCGCTTCGGTGCCAAGTTATTATAGTTAGCTTAGCGGCTTAGCGGCTTAGCGGCTTAGCGTGAGAAAATAATGCCATGAATAGTTATACGACTATCTAATCCGATATTCCGCAGATCGTGCATGAGCCTGCAAACCTTCTCCATGCGCGAGAATCGAAGCCGTTTGGCCCAAGGTACCTGCCCCCTCTTCCGAACACATAATCAGTGAGGAGCGTTTTTGAAAATCATAGACACCTAACGGTGACGAAAATCGCGCCGTGCGCGAAGTAGGCAAAACATGATTCGGGCCAGCACAATAATCACCTAAAGCCTCAGCAGTATAACGCCCCATAAAAATCGCCCCAGCATGACGGACTTTCGAGACATACGCTTGAGGTTCTTCAATAGACAATTCAAGATGTTCTGGCGCAATAAAATTCGCGACTTCAATGGCTTCGTCTAAATCCTTTACTTGTATTAATGCCCCCTGCTGGGTTAATGAAGTGCGAATAATCTCGGCGCGTGGCATTTGTTCAATTAAGCGATTCATGCTGTCTTGCACCGTGTCCAAAAAGCGGACATCAGGACTGATTAAAATCGCACGGGCATCTTCATCATGTTCTGCTTGCGAAAATAAATCCATCGCAATCCAATCAGGATCAGTTTGCCCATCACAAATGACCAGAATTTCAGAAGGCCCCGCAATCATATCAATGCCGACTGTACCAAATACCATGCTCTTAGCGGTAGCCACATAAATATTGCCCGGCCCCACGATTTTATCAACTTTGGGCACGGTCTTTGTGCCGTAGGCCAGTGCCGCAATCGCCTGCGCTCCCCCGATACTCAATACCTGATCGACACCCGCAATCGCTGCCGCCGCTAACACCATCTCATTGAGAACATTATCAGGGGTTGGCACCACCATAATAATGTCATCCACGCCAGCCACTTTCGCTGGTAACGCATTCATCAGCACCGAAGAAGGATAAGCGGCTTTGCCACCGGGCACGTATAAACCGACTTTAGAAAGCGGTGTGACTTGTTGCCCTAACATCGTGCCATCAGCTTCAGTATATTGCCAAGAGCCTTGTTTTTGGTGTTCGTGATAACGACGAATACGCTCAGCCGCTTGTTCCAAAGCGTGGCGTTGAGTTTTGTCTAACCCCATCAAAGCTTGTTGCAAACGTTCATTTGAAACAATCAGTTCTTGGGGATTTTGTACTGTTCGACGATCAAATTGACGTGTGTAATCAAGCAAAGCGGTATCACCATGACGACGCACATTTTGCAAAATATCGCGTACAGTTTGCGTCACCGTATCATCAGATATCGTATCCCACGCCAACAAATGTTCTAATTGTGACCAAAAATTGTTATCTAAAGTTGTTAAACGCTGAAGTTTTAGCATCTTGTTTTTCTCGCAAGTCAGGGCGTGTTTTGAGGAAATAACGGTAAATAAAACACATCGTGTATTCTTAATTTTTAATATTTCCCACCATTATTGATGAGCAACGGCAATCAAATATCGGCTTTGCTTTGCTGTCAAATAGCTCACAATACGGGTTTCAGTAGAGACAATTGGTTTCATCAATTTTACAAATGCACCTTTTCAAGTTCAAATTCTAACCTTAACAATTCCTTATGATAATTTTTTATTGAAGAATAAATATAAATTAAGCGATTTCTCTCAAACTTTTCCCAAGTTTTTAATCCCTTTTCTGAAAACGGTAAAGCAATATTATGTGCAATAGCCATCACATTTTGAAATTGTTGACTTAAATCAGCACACTCACTAGGAGCTAAAGCAATCTCATCTGCTTCAAAACAGAGTTCTGTGAGTCTAACTTCTAACTTTTTCATACTATTGACATAGTTATTTTCTTCAACTTTGCATCTGTTATACTCTTCAGTCAAAAGAATAAGTTGTTCAACAATATCTTTAGTTGGTAATAAAATATTGTCTAATTTTTCTAAAAAATCTTCCTTTGTTATCTTAAAAGAATCGAACATTGTTGATATTTGCTCATATTCGTCCTTCCACTTCAAAATAACTCCATTGCCGATATATTCGCCTTCTATTTTGGATGGTGCAAATTTTGAGTCTAAATGCTTGTCAATCCATTGACTTTGACAAATCCAACTTGTGTTATCTAAGTCATCCAAGGATAAATATAAATACAACCATACAACTTGAGCATTCTTACCTTTCCAATGTTGCTTTATCAAATGATTTCGATAATATTCCCTATTCTTTAACTCCTCCGTTATATTCTTAACCATACTCACTATTTCTGGTTTTGAATATTCCTTGTTAAGCAGAATATTGGCAGAATAACGTTTTGCTACTCCATGACTGACATCCCGAAACGATAATATTGTGTAATCACTCAGAGCAGACAACTTTTTAGCAAATTGTTTGATTAAATCAACTGATGAAGAATCAATTTTTTGTGTCAGTGGTATATGGAGTTTCCAATGTTTTGCCGTTTTGGTGATAGTATGTTTATTAACTATTTGCCAATAGGTTATATTTTCCTCAATATTGTAAAGAACCAACATGACTGGCAATGAATGTGATACCCAATAGGATAAATGTTTCAAGTCTCCTCGAAAAACAATACCATCATTGTTTTTTTCTTTAAAAAAACGGTTTCCACTTTTGATTTGAAGAGCAATTAATTTTCCAGTGGGTTTATCATTTTCTATCACTTCAATATGAGCATCAATTCCATAATCTTCTATGGGTTGCTCACGAAATATAAAACCAAGTTTCACAAAAAATAATTGTGTGGCAGAAACGCCAAGTCTTTCTGTCCGAGATTGTGAAACAACTTTCTTATGATTAGTCATTTTATTTTTTAAATTCTAACATTCTGTAAATTCTGATTCTGACAATTTAGCCATTGCCACATCTTAAGGTTGCTCTATAGCAAGTTCTACGACGTGTTTGGCAGTTTCAAGTAAATCTTTCGACTCATCTTTTAAGGTATAAGATTGATGAACTTTTTGCACAAATTTATTTTGAATTTTTGGAGGTGGACAAATAATTTGTAATGACTCAATAACCGGAATTGTCAAATTGGTTTGAACTGCCCCTGTATTAGCTTGTTCTACTTGCATTTTTCCAACTAAAGAACTTATATACAAAGCTAAACAATCCTTGTCGTTATATAATCCTTGTCGTTATATAAGGAATATCAAAAAAATAAATTATCCCGCAGGGATACTCTATGCACACAAATAATTTGTAACAAACTGTCTGCTCACGCTTCGCGCAGAGCCGCAGAGAATGAGAGAAATTAAACAAACCGGCTTGAATTGCCTTTTGGGATAATTATTTTTTTGGAACTTCTTAAGCAGAATCGGAAAACGTGATCATTGATTGCGAATAACTGTTTTTAATTCTTCAATATCGGAGCGCAAAGCACGAATTTCCTGTTGCAAGATTTCGTTTTCTGAATGCGTTGTTTTTTCCAGAATTGACTGCTTTTCATTTTTTTTATCTTCATGAAGGTTTTGCATGGTATCAACAATTATGGCAATAAAGAGGTTGAGCATGGTAAAGGTGGCAAGAAGAATAAAAATGATAAAAAATAACCACGCATAAGCAAATTGACCCATCAGGGTGTCAGCGATGTCGGCCCAGCCTTCTAGCGTCATAACTTGAAAGAGGGTGTACATTGAGGAACCTAATGTGCCAAACCATTCTGGAAATTCTGAGCCAAATGTTTTTGTCGCAATGACGGCAAAGATGTAATAGAAAAGTAGAAAGAGGGCGAAGATGGCACCAATCCCTGGAATCGCTTTGAGTAAGGCTTCTACGATAAAACGCAGTTGTGGTACGAGAGATATTAAACGTAATACCCGCAGAATACGCAAAACTCGTAAGACTGAAAAGACACCACTTGAGGGCATTAAGGCGATGACTATAATTAAAAAATCAAATATATTCCAGCCACTTTTAAAAAATCGCCAGCCATAAGCATACCCTTTTAAGGTAATTTCGATCACAAACACAGCTAAAATCCCTTGATCTAAGAAATGTAAAATCTGGCCATATTGCTGAACAAGGCAGGGTGCGGTTTCCATGCCTAAAATAATAGCGTTAATTAAAATCAGGCCAATAATGAAATTGAGTACTGGTTTTGATTCAACCCAATTGCCGATTTGAGTACGCCAGGTTTGCGTTTCATTTTCGTACATCAACATGCTTCCTACCTTATCAGTTATCAGTTATCAGTAAAAGGGCGAACACTTATGTTGGGAGAATACATAGGGGCAAACACATAGGGGCGAACACTTATGTGTGCTTGCCCTTGAATATTTTATGGTTTTCTTTAAATCCTTTGTACTTGCTTTTGAATCAACGGCCTCAATGATATCGCTCTTTTCGCTTGGAGCGATCCCTTCTTATTTTTTATTTTTGACATGTTGTATCATGCGTTGGCGTTTTTGACGTTGGCGCGGTGTTAGGGTATTTTGACGGCCTTGGAAAGGATTACTACTTTGTTTAAATTCCAGCTGTATTGGTGTCCCTTCTATGGCCAATTTTTCGCGAAAGTAATTGATTAAATAGCGTTTATAATCTTCTGGCAAGGTGTTGACTTGGTTGCCATGAATCACAAACAGGGGGGGGTTGTGTCCACCTTGATGGATATAGCGCAATTTAATTCGTCGGCCATGAACTAAGGGGGGGGGATGATTAGTCATGGCTTGTTCTAAAATTTGATTTAACAAAGGCGTTTTGACACGGCGCTCGGCAGATTGCCATGCGGCATTGACTGAGGTAAATAGGTTGCCAACACCGCTACCGTGTAGCGCGGAAATAAAGTGAATTTTGGCAAAATCAAGAAAATGCAATTTCCTTTCTAGGTGATAACGTACTTGTTCACGGTGGCTTTTTTCTAAACCATCCCATTTATTAACGGCTATGACTAAAGCCCTTCCGCTATCAACGGCGTAAGCGAGTAAGTGAGCATCTTGATCAGTCATACCTTCACGGGCATCCAATAACATAATAACAACATGGGCGGTGTCAATGGCTTGTAGGGCCTTAATGACGCTAAATTTTTCAATCTTTTCAGAGACTTTAGCGCGTCTTCTCACACCAGCTGTGTCTATCAGTACATAGAGTTGTTCATCACGTTCAAATGGTATAAAAATACTGTCGCGGGTTGTTCCGGGTTGATCGAAGGTGATGACGCGCTCATAGCCTAATATGCGATTAACGAGGGTAGATTTACCGACATTTGGTCGGCCAATGATGGCGATTTTAATGCTTTGTTTATCGGATAGGAACTCTTCCCAAGATGAATTGTCTTCATTTTCTAAAACGTTTTGGCGTGTTGATAACACTGTCGTCATTAAGGCTGTAATGCCTTGTTGGTGGGCTGCGGAAATGGCATACACTTCAGGAAAGCCTAAACGATGAAATTCAGCACTGACTAATTCTTTTTCTATACCTTCGCTTTTATTGATAACCAGGTAAATTCGGGTATTGAATTGGCGCAAACTTTGGGCAAGGTTTTCGTCTACTACTGTTAAGCCTGTTTGTCCATCAACCAAAAATAAGACACTATCGGCCTCTTGTACGGCTAATAGTGCTTGTTGACTGATGCGTTCAACAATAGCGTCGCCTTTTTCACCAAGTCCACCAGTATCAACTAGCCAATAATGGCTGCCACCGATACGCCCTTGACCAAATTTGCGATCACGAGTGAGGCCGGGTTGATCGGCAACCAAGGCATCACGGGTTTTCGTTAAAGCATTGAATAAAGTAGATTTGCCGACATTTGGACGGCCTACGATAGCGATTGTAGGGAGCATTTTTAAGTAGAATGAAAAATGAAAAATGAAAATTAACAGGGTATAATTATTCTGACAATGTCACATTCAAGCAACAAATAAATTATAAATTATAAATTATGAATTATGAATTATGAATTAAGTTAAATAAAATTTGCAAAGCGAATAGCGAATAACTTCTCGTAGGTTCGCTACGCTAATGGTGGCGAATCTTTTTTTTACTATATATTTTCAGATAATTACGGCAAAATAGATCAAATTATTTTTCTGAACATCTATATTCGCTATTTGTTATTTGTTATTTGCTATTTGCTATCGTTATTCGCCCTCAAAAAAATAAAACAACAACGATCACTTTTACTCGCAAGATTTTTCTTTATCTATTCTTAAAACAGCATACAGTATAACTTGGTAAAATCTCTCTAGTCTTGACAAAAAAAATATTGCTATAGGACAAAAAACGTAATCTATTGTATTTTATAGCATTATTATGTGGACTCTATCCGAACTTCAAGTTTTTGTTAAAAAACTTGAACATCGAAATGAATGCTGACCTCATTAATCAAGTTGAGGTGCTGGGCTGGCAAGGTGGGCAAGCAATGATGTACCGAGCTTTTATTAATAAAAGGGGCTGTTCGCTTGTCCACCCAATATCAAGTGACTCATAAAAAAAACCTCATTTTATAGGCGATTGTCCTGTGGACAATTGTACTTAAGACCACACAAAAGGAGGATTTTGATGGAAACCCCCAATGATGAATTGACGCAACGTTTGAAAATTCTTGAAAGCGAACAAGATCGTCTAAACGGTATGTTAAAGACTATGCACGAACTAGAAACACAAGTTCATCAACTCAAAACAACATTGATGCACAAGAAAACGGAGACAAAAGTATCCCCGTTGCTCTTGACAAATAACGAAAAAACGACTCAGGAAAAATTGAATACGGTATCGATATCACACACTCATTCTCAAAAGCATGGGTACGTTGTTTGCTTAATGTTTCATCCACATTCACCGCCTGAATGGTCTGGAAAAGAGTGGCATGCTCATGGTAAGGGTAAGTGTTATTTGAATTCTGAACAAGCTTATCAATGTTTGCGACAACTTCAGAAACGGTGGCCAAATTACCCTTTTCAAGTTTTAGAAAGGCAGTTGGGCTCAACTGAAAGCTGTGTTCACGTCTAAAGAAAGTTTTTGTACGCAAAAACTTATAGTGTAAATAGGGAATAGGGAATAGGGAATAGAGAATAGAGGATAGGGATTGTGAAACAAAGTCATTGTGAACAGAAAATTAATTTTGTTAAGTGTGAATGAAAAGCTTAAATTTAAAGTGACTATCCAAATTCTAAACATTCAATATTTTCAATAACATAGAGTTGTGAGTCAAAGTCAATCAATGATTTGTATTAAGTCGCTATAATTCTTATATTGCCAATGAGCAAATTATAAAACAATTTTCTAATCTTTTGATTTCATAAGAAGCATCTCATTAATTTGTCAATTGAAGTTTGTGAGCTTGATATTCGTATTGTTGCTGCTTTTCTTCCGACATCCGATAACGGTTTTTTTCCTTTTTTAAGTAAAAACAAAAACGGGCATGAACAGTGACTTTTTGGCTTGATACTTTTGAAAGGATAGGCGTTCATAAACTCATAAGTTCATGAATTCAGCTATTTATTATTTACGACGCTTTTGGACAACTTGGGCAATTTAGAGTGTGTTAATTGCATGGTAGAATTCTCAAAGCTGTCTTTAGGTGAAGTCAAAATTTTTATGGACATTTATTGAGGTGAATTGTATTTAATAAGATTAAAATCGGAAATGTGAATCTTCACTGTTATCATTATTACAACAAATATTGTTATATTGTCCGTTCATTTTCCATACAATAAAAAAGACTTCTAAAAATATTGAGGCTATTATTTGGAAAACTTAATAACTTTTCTAATTGTTCATCAGTTCATAAAAATGAACAAATCAGAAATTTTTGATTTAAAGTTTAAACCGTGTTTTTGTAATCTGATTTAGCCACTCCAATAAAGACATACCCCAAAAACGATTGTTTTTCAATAAATTAGCTGTATTTTTTACCGTAAACCAAGGCTCGTTTTTAACCATAACAATAGTGTGTATGCTTTTGAAGCGTAAACGAGGGTTGTGATGATGATTGAAATCTGATAATTTCTAAGCTTAAGTTTTTGCACACAAAAACTTAAGATTGGAACTGACTATCCATTTACAATTCACTCTTTACAATTCATAATAAATAATAGTGCTGATGTCGTTATTTATTTTTCATAACGGCTTGCTTATTAAATTCGCCGATTCTTCTTTTGCCATTACCCTTGAACATTGGGCAAAATTGTTCTGATTTTCTATACTGAGTATTGTTACCTATTGCATTTTTGTTTTATCCGATGGTGGTGATGTGATTTGTGTCAGTGTGTCGTCTATCAGACAAAAACCGATTTTTTAGTGGGTAACAAGATCATTTTTAAGCTCATGTTGACTACACTATTTCGTCGATTTTTCAGTAGTTCGTTTTTAGTTTAGACCACAAGGGCGTAGCGACTTTAATAACACAAGATTGAGGGAAAATTGAGAATCCTCAATTTTTATAGGATTTATATAGACACCCTAGTTCAAAAGGAAGGAGGATTTTAATGACCATGATGACCCAAGAACTAGAACAACGTTTGAAAAACTTGGAAGTTGAACAAGACACTCAGGATATGTCATTAAATAACTTTAATGATTTTGTTGAAGAAATAAAAAAACTCGAATCAATATTGAAACAAATTGATAGTTATAGCGTATCTAAACAGAAAACTGACTACAGTGATTTGCGCGATCTTGATGAAATTGAGAAACTAGAAAGAAAATTAGCACAAATAGATGACGAGGATACTATAGAAACCTCCAAGCCGTTTCAGGAAGGCAAGAAAGAAAAAAAGAACAACATAGCCTCCTTGAAATCGTTCGATAAAACTGACAAATCACAACACAAGATAACAGGATCAAAAAGTACCCGCTCTGCAGCACCAAGTTATGTCATTTGCTTAGTATTCGATTCTCAATCACCTCAGGAATGGTCAGGAAATGGATGGTGTGAATCGGGTAAAGGGTTGCATTATACGAGCCTTGAACAGGCTAAGCAAACTTACCAAAAACTTAAGAAACAGTGGCCTGATTATCCTTTAAAAATCTTTAAAAGATAGAACCGTTATCCGTTATTCGTTATCCGTTATCCGTTATCCGTTATCCGTTATCAATTAAATAAATAGGGAATGGTTCATTAGGAAGGCACTGGGATCATTAAGTGGGAAAGGGTCTATTTCAAGGACAACAACAAGGAATTACCCCTACGTTTAATCCGGCTTGTAGGGTCAATCCCCGAGCAAGCCCTTAGAGAATTTGACTTGAATCAATCCCACTCAACTCGCCCAGTGTCTACATTGTGAATTATGAATTATTTAATAATTAATTGTTAATGGTTTCTTAACGCCTTTGAGGTATTTGAATAAGGGTTTGCGCGTACAGCAGGTAGGGGATGCCAGAGATGCTGGCCGTTGTAGTGGTCTGCGTTCCAATGGTGTTAGCGATTGTGGTGCTTGCTTTTGAAAGCGATTTATGTGTATGATCACCGTTTTACTATACGGATTGTAACTATAAATGGTACGCGCCCTCAAACTTATGGCTCCAATGGCTTATCACGGCATGTTGCAACAACTTGCAAAGTAGCTACTGTTATCAAAATAATATAGTTTGTTTAATCTATAAATCTTATAAGTAGCTACTGTTATCAAAATAATATAGTTTGTTTAATCTATAAATCTTATATATAATAGTCACCAAGGTTTTAAATAACCGATTGATAATTGATCTGTTATAATTGATCATTGATCATTGATTTCGCTTTGCAATTCTCAGTAATGATACCTTCATTGATGCAGCAATGGCACAATAGATTCGCAAACTTGCACCTCATTTGGTGTAAGTGAGCCTTGAAGGGACAGCAGTAACATAATATTCGCAGGGATGGCAACTTTGCTCAAACGAGAGTAGCCATAATATTTACAGCGCGAAAAAATTGTCATTTTTGAATAGTTCATTAGGAATGGTTTATTAGGAATGGTTCATTAGGAACGGTAACCAATAACTGATTAACCGATTGTTTTTTTTGATAGTCCCTACAAACCCAAGCCTATTTTAAAAATCAATAACTTACGTTAATGTGCGACTCAATATTTTAATCCTATTTTGTACTATTTTTGTTCATTTTGAGCATTTTCTCTAAAAACGAAAACGTCGACAAGGCTCAAGAATTTGGATTTTTTGGCTGTCTTTGGGTAGGTAACCACACATGAACTCCCAATTTCCCAGAGAAGAATATTTGATAAGGGGTTTGTAAGGATTACCCCAAAACTTTATTAATAACGGATAACTGATAACCGATAACGGATAACTGATAACTGATAACTGATGATAAAGCGGGAATGACTTGGCGTTGAAACACCAATCATTCCCAAACAAGGCAATCGAACGATTATCATTCGTCACCATGCCACGCCTTAAATCTATGCTTTGCCAATTCTATTTGCTTTGGCAAGCATGGGTTGTGTGGCTATTCACACATCTAGGAGTACATACCATTAATGCAAAACAACTCTAATAATGAACCTGGCTACGTTTACGTGATCGAAAACGAACTCGGACTCGTCAAAATTGGACAGGATAAAAAACCAAAAAAGCGTATTGCTGACATTGAGAGTTTCAGTGGGCTACGCATGACACATCAATACATTTCACCCTCTTGCTTCAATTTTGAAGCGATTGAACAAGCTTTGCAGAAGCGATTGAGTTTTTACGAGAAAACCGGGGAATGGTACAAAGGGGCGACTTTCGATTCCGTCTGTTCGATTTTGGAGACACAACCCTTTCAAACTACGCCATCTCAACCCTTTTTTACACTGCTATTTGATGGCGAGTCTTACCCTATCATTCACCAAAACGGTGAGAGTTGGTTGACATCTGACTCAATTGGACAAGCGTTGGACTATGACACACCACGCAAAAGCGTTTTAAAAATCTATCAACAGCATCAGGAGGAACTTGAGGAGTACTCAACCAAAATCAAAATGACCACTGCGAGTGGCATACGACGTGAAGAGCGCGTTTTCAACGATGAAGGCGTGATAACGATTACCATGCTCTCTCAACAGCCCAAGGCGCGTGAGTTAAGAAAGGAAGCTGTCCACCTTCTCAAGACTTATCGGCTTAAAGAATTACAATCGACAACGGAACCATTGGAGGAGGAAACTGATGATCCGCTTCATGCCATTGTCGATTATGTGACGCAACAAACCCGGCTGGCATTAAGCGCCGTTCCGCCACAGCAGCTAGATGAAAAAAACCAAAATTTTGTGAAGACAACGGTCGATTTGGCTGTGCAACAAATCAAACTGGCATTAACACCGATGTCTTCCAAACATGCCCGTGGTGCCGATTTAGTCAATCATAAAGAACAGGTGATACTCAACCAAGTGTACCAGTTTTTTAGAAACAACTTCGAGCGGTTTTTAGAGTTAGATTTGGTGGATAAATCACAAGAACTACGCTCTGATTTAGCGGGATTTAAGGATTCCTTGGATAAAGGGGTGACGGACTTCTATGTGTTTCCTGAGGTGCTCAATCAGGATATGTCTGCTGGTAAAAAACCAAAGGTTATCAAGCAGACTTGCAATGAACATGGATTACTGAATCCTAATCCCAAGGATAAGGGTAATACCACTGCCATTAATAAGCGTTTGCCGCCAGAGTATAAAGCGCAGCGTGTTTATCATTTCCGTCTTGTTTTAGATGGCAATCAAATCTAATTAATTAAATTAGATTAGATTTTTCCATTGTTTCCATTGCTGTTTTAAATTGGGAAGGCTTTTTTAATCATTCATAATTAAAAAATATCTTTTATATAACAAAGGATTAGCTCGTAGTAATGCTTCGATTGCGGTTCAATACTGACCATTTCCATAACAAATCAATTCTAATTAAAAATGGAATCATTTTTGATTGAGCTGATTTGCTATTTACGAAGCAAAATGGCGTACAACATTTTATTGACCGCTACACGAATCTTAACATTGCTATTCGCTTATTAGATTAATAAGCACCGCGCCCAATTAAAACAGCAGGAACCGTTTTAATCAATATCAAAAAATCAGTCCAAAATGACTGCGTTGCAATGTAGTGTAAATCCATTTCGATTTGCTGTGGAAAAGGAATTTCGGAACGACCTGAAATTTGCCAAAGACAGGTGATACCAGGCGTGATTTCTAAACGCTGACGTTGATAAGACGTATATTGTTCTACTTCATCGGGTAATGGTGGACGTGGGCCCACTAAAGACATATCGCCAAGCAACACATTCCAAAGTTGTGGGATTTCATCTATAGAAGATTTGCGAATAAATCGACCTAGAGGTGTTATACGTGGATCGTTTTTTATCTTAAAGAGAACACCTTCTAACATATCATTCTTTTTCAATAAGTTAGCTTTGCATTGTTCCGCATTTATAGACATAGAACGAAATTTCCACATCACAAATAATTTCCCGTGTTTCCCTACTCTTTTTTGGGGAAAAAAAATGGGGCCAGGCGAATTGAGATAAATCAACACCATCACAATAAGTAATAAGGGACTGAAGAAAATCAGCAACAACCCGGACATAATAATATCAAACAGGCGTTTTAATAAATTGTAGCGATAATAGCTTGGTTGAGGATAAAATTGACAATGCGTTAAAGCTAAAACAGAGTCGTGTGGCATAAGTAATGGTCTCCATGCAAAATTCAGTGATCTTGTCCATTTTTGAACCACCCTTTGTTCTCGTCGTTGGAAAAGGATTGACAAAGGGTGGTGGGGAAATTTTGTCATCTCAGCCATAACAAAGCGTTGATTTCATATCACAAAACAGATGGACTCTTGTATGTACTACCTTGACTAATTTAGCATCATCAGAAAGCAAAGCTTGGACAATAAAATTATTATTTTCTGATCTAATTGCGGCATCAACTTGCTTAGTAAGATTGGATTCTTCTATTGCTTCAGTGACAAACTCGTGTGGTTTACTATATTTCATGAGCAGTCTCCTAATAAATTGGTAAATTATCTCTCTCATTATTGTAATTAAAGATAGCATATTTTAGGCCATTGTAAAGTATTAAGAATTATATAAATGAGTCTCTTGCAAAACTCATTTTAAATGGCCCAATTTTGTCGTTTCCAAGGCCCGTTTTTGGCATTTTGCAAGTTCCTCAAATAGAATATTTCATTTAATAAAATAAACTTTCTCATTTAATAAAATAAACTTTCTCGTTTAGTAAAAACGTGCTGAAAATCAGCACACTGTGCTGATTTTCATATCTGTAAAAACCACACAGTTTATTTGATAAAACCAATTCTAATGTCTGTGAACCCCAAAAATAAATTAGTGAGGGACAACGTCCGTTGTAACCTCACTACCCTTGCTTGTTAACATGATAGTATCGTTAAAATTTTCTCCCTGTTAAAGGAGACGTGGGCTGGGGACAACCTTCACGTTAACTCAGGATTCTGTTATAAAAATTGGGCATCAACCCGTTGGCCATGCCTATTTATTGTAGGGGCATACCTGCGTATCTGCCCGAGATTAAATGGTATTGGGGCTACAAAAGCGAGCATAATACTACTAATGGTAACCACAAGTTAAGCACTCAAGTGTTGCATTTGTATATTAAATAGATTTAACGCTTCTGTTAAATTTTTACTTTCCAATCAACATTCAATGTACAATTAATTGGTAAAGTTAACGGTTTCGTTAAACTCACTGATTTTTTATCTGTCGTGTCGTAATAAATCATGTTGTATTGATTCGTTCTCATTTTTAATTTTTTTGATAAGTTTACCGCGATAGATAAGATCGCGGTGGCGGTGATGCCAGTCTCCGCCCCGCGCATTTGGGCAACGTCACTTTAAAATACAGTGCCACAAACAGTTAGTTAATACATCTGAAAATCGAAAACTAAGCCAGCCCTCATGGTATTTAAGCAGAAGATACCGTTGGGGTAAGGGTATGTGAAAAAAAACGGCATTAAGGCACAAGTCTAATATCACAGAATGAAAAATGAACAGACACTCACTCACTTGATGCCTTGAGCGAGCGAGCATGATACTACCAACATGCATTACAAGGTAAGTACCAAATAGAGTACATTTGATGTTAAATGCGTTTAACAAAACCTGACAAGTTTTTAAAATCTGTCTGATTTGGCCTTCCAATGTACGCGCTTGTTGCCGCGTAACCCTTCAACTAAATTCTTAATACCCTTCTTTAATAAGCATTACCAGATAATCACCTTCAACTAAACCTTCAATTGTCCAATTACCAGCACTATCATTTACAGTGACTTTTGGATTGACACACGCGATTAGCAAAGCTTTATTTCGGTTCACAATGACGTCGTTACGTCGTTTCGCAATTCAAAATTAAAATCACACCATTGTCTTCAAGATACTGAGTCGCGATATCCAAGGCCCTTGCCGTTGTTTCTGAATACTGGCCTTGGCTTGATATTTTCAAATGTTCAACAGCTTTGTGTAAAAGAGTTAGATCAGTGCTTGCCGAATGTCTCTTAATGTCATTTTTAAAAGTCACTTGTGCCATGATGGGGGCCGCCTGATGGGGCTCATTGTTGGCGATAAAGTTTTTGATAGTGGCAATCACGGTATAAATTTCTTCTTGCATACGGTTTGCCCGAAAAACAGAAATGAGTGCGTATTATTATTTAAAGCAGTCAAGTAGAGTGAGTCCTTAAACGTTGCATTGGGATTAAATCAATATGACACTTTTGTTAAATGCGATACAGTGATAGCGTTTTAGGCGGCTGATTTCTGATTTTTGTATTAGCCTTTTTCTCGCAAAAGGCCAAAAATCGAAAAGGCCGAAAATCGAAATTAGGCGCTAGGATAGATGGGTTGGCTGAACATTACACGTCTAATGCTGTGTAACATGAAATGTTGTGTGGGAATAGGGAAGGAATAAATGATAAACAAGGATTGCTTATGGCACTGGGGCCATTAAATGGAATGGTGTCATTAAGTACTGATGCATAAATATTTCAGGTGCGTAGGGGCAATCCCTTTTGGTTGCCCTTTGCGGTAAAATACCTGTTTATTTGTGGTTCAGTACTTAAGTAGGGACACATAAATCTTTTAAGATTTTCTAGCAGCCTGTCGGAGAATACCACTTAAGTCATTGTTTTGTATAACCGTTATAATTATTGTAAAAGCGATAATAATCAATGAGTTAGTTTATTAATCCGACAGGCTGCTAGATATAAGAATTTTGTTAAAAAACTTTTGTTGATCTACATATAACATCAATCCTGAAGGGTGGATAAGCCATTTGGATAACATTTCCGCTTTGAAGAAAAATCCTTTTCAGTTAAGCCCAAAGATGAAAATTCAAAATAATCCATAACTTTAACTCGAATGATCAAGTTTTTAGCACTTGACATTTGTGATTGATTGAATAATCAATGACTTAATAATAGACACCAGTATCCACATTTTTTAGCTGTATTTTTGTTTACAAATTCTAACTCATTGAAATAACTGAAAATCATAAAATATTCAAAAAGTCAAAAATAAAAAACTTGAGCAACGAGTTATACAAAATCCCTTATCCAATTGAATAAAAATTTTCCAAGAGCATAATCGAACCGACTAAATCTTTAGTTTTCCTATAATGCGATTTATCAGCCGTAATAAATATCGCATTCATTAAAATAGCAAGTGCGTGAAATGTCGCATCAAAAGAAGAAATATATCCTTGTCCCTTGGTATCAATACTTGCAATTTCTGAGGCTTTATTCAGTATTTCCAAAGAATAAGGAATAATGGTCAGTGTTTCATTTTTGATTTGTTCTTCAAAAAACAGTAAATGCTCCTTTACTTCTGCTAAAGGCATTGCTGCTTTGTTTAGCACATTGGTTAATTCATAACAAGTCAGTTCCGGAGCCAAGAGATAAATTTCTTTGTGAATAGCTTGCCGATAAATCTGCTTAACTTCATCGCAAAGTTCTTCATCTATAAAGAGCTTGGCAGTAACAGACGTATCAACCACATATAATTTCTGGTTTTTATTGTCCATTGTCACGAATAGTACGAAGTAATTGAGTAGAATTGACGCTTACCCGACTTGGTTTATGATTTTCCAATGAGTCAAGAGCTTGTTGTATCTTTGATGATACCTGTGGCAATGGTAGATTTTGTGACTTTCCAACATCCTTAATCGGTGTAGATGCCTTACATAACGTCTCAAAAACTCGTGCAATAATGTTCGGATTGTTCACCAAAAAATTCTTGAGAGCCACTTGCACTTCATGCGAAGTAAAATGAACAGCATTCATATAATCCGGTGCTGATATATCCAATGTCACATGAAAATGATTAGCCGACGACAACCGTTCTTTCGTTTTCATAAGTTTCATAAAATATATTCCATTTTATGTAGTGGTCAACAGGATGTTAAACAGAAAATGAGTTCTTTTAAATTTAAAAACTTGATTTCACGCAAAAGTTTTTGCGTGCAAAAACTATGATTTTTAGAGTGAAGTTTTGTAAGCCGAGGAATGCCGTTCCTGACGCACCAGCGTCATTTCTATATGTTGGAATGTCTAGAATATGAATACCACATAAATATATAGTATACGATGCCAAACCTAGCACCCATTATAATCACTACACATTTTCAAAACTCAATTCCCAATTATATTAATAGCCATAAGGTTTTACTAAAAAAGCATCAATGGGTAGAGCAAAAGCATACCATCACAATGATCAATGTAATCAAGCTTTTTTCATAAGTCAACCGGTTTTGGCAATTTTTAACACATTTTGAACTCGTATAGCGAAGAATAGTTTGGTAGTCCCTACAAACCAATAGAGGTGTTCAAATTGTGGTGTTGGCGTTAGGAATTGAAGATTGATAATTGGCTTTCAAACCAAAGGCAAGCCCAAAAATGGGCCACAAGGTGTTTTGCTGACCAGTTCAAATATCCAAAATTAAAATTTAATGTATTTAATATCGAACAGTACACTAACGTAACTCATTGATTTTTAAAACCAACATTAGCTTGCAGGAACTACCTTAGCCTTTTGTCGAAAAGGCCAAAAATCGAAAAGGCCGAAAATGAGGCGGTAGGATAGATGACTTGACTGAACATTTCACGCCTAATACTGTGTAACATGAAATGTTCTGTGGGAAAGGAAGAAATTAATGATTGATTAATGGTTAATAGTTAATGCAAAACGCTTTGAATATAAATCCGTCAGAACGAGAGGATTTAAACCCGTAATGGTTTTTCACGTCAAAGTTTTTGCGTGAAAGCGTGAAAAGTTCTTTTAGCATGCTACTGGCAAGCCCCATGCTTTTCATTAATTTATTGCCCTGTAATTCATCCCTATTCGCTATCATGAAGTAATTGAAGAAATGCTTTTTCCGGCACTGGACGACTAATCAAATAACCTTGTATTTCATCACATTTTGAGGATTCTAAAAAGGCCTGTTGAGATAGCGTTTCTACCCCTTCTGCTACTACTGTCATCCGCAAACTGTGCGCGAGTGCAATAATGGCTTGGGTGATGTGCATATCATCTTCATCTTCTGGAATATCGCGTACAAAACTTTGGTCAATCTTCAGTTTGTCAGCCGGAAAACGTTTGAGATAGCTTAACGATGAATACCCTGTACCAAAATCGTCGATGGCTAATTGAATACCGATTTCTTTCAGTTGGTATAAAATTTTAGTCGTTAAATCAATATCTTGTATTAATAAGCTTTCCGTGATTTCTAATTCCAATAAGCTCGGTTCAATATTCGTTTCATCTAATATGTTCACAACCGTTTTGATTAAATCATCTTCTTTAAATTGGCGCGAAGATAAATTGACTGATAAACGTATCATTGGGCCGCCATTTTGACACCAATATTGCTGTTGCAGACAAGTCTGATGGAGTACCCATTCACCTATTTGTACAATTAACCCCGTTTCTTCTGCTAACGGAATAAAAGCGTATGGCAAAACTAAACCCTTTTCTGGATGCTGCCAGCGCAAGAGGACTTCGGCTCCCACAATACGCCCCGTCGCCAGATGCAGTTGAGGTTGGTAATACAACACAAATTCATTACGTTCTAAGGCATAGCGCAATTGGGTTTCTATAATCAATCTGTTCGCAATAGTCTTGTTCTGATGTGCCGTAAAAAATTGATACGTGTTTTTACCGCTTTCTTTAGCACCATACATAGCAACATCGGCATGTTTTAATAAGGTTTCAACCTCTTCACCATCTTTGGGATAAAGACTAATGCCAATACTCGCACTGATAAAGGTTTCATGCCCATTTAATTCAAATGGTGCTTGCATCATTTTGAGAATGTGTTGGGCAAATTGTTCAACTTCTTGCCGATTAGTGATGTTTTCTAATACAAAAGTGAAATCATCGCCCCCTAAACGCGCTATGGTATCCGTAAAACATTGCCGTTCCATCAGTCTATGAGCCACTTGTTGCAGCAATAAGTCGCCTATTGGATGTCCCCACGTATCGTTGACGTATTTAAATCCATCTAAATCTAAAAACATCACCGCTGCTAGACAGTGGCGTTGTTGAGCGTGATAGAGGGCACGAGACACTCTTTCATAAAATAAAGTACGATTAGGTAGCCCTGTCAAATCATCGTAATGAGCTAAATAGGCTAAACGTTGTTCCGTTTGTTTACGCAGACTGAGATCAGAAAAAATGGCTAAATAATTCGTGACTTTGTCCTCGATTTCATCTTTAATCACAGTGATATGCAACCATTCTGGATAAATTTCACCATTTTTGCGACGATTCCAAATTTCGCCTTCCCAATAACCCAACTTGTTGATGGATTGCCACATCTTGTTATAAAAATGACGATCATGTTTTCCAGAACCCAATATAGAAGTGCGTTCACCTAAAACGTCAGATTCTTGGTAGCCTGTAATCTGGGTAAAAGCTTTATTGACTTGGAGAATATGGCTTTTAGCATCTGTAATCACAATCGCTTCGGCACTATTTTCTAACACTTTAAACCATTGTTTCAGTTTTTCTTCCACCTGTTTGCGTTCGGTAATATCTTCAAAACTACCTAATGCGCCAATCACTTGCCCCTGGATATCACGTAGTGGAATGTTATTCATTTCTAGCCACAAATAGGTACCATTATCCAGCGATAAAGATTCCACATATTGATATTTATAGGCATTATCAACACTGATACACCGGTTAATAATTTCAAACAGTGTTGTACCAGCAGGTTGAAAACGCTTCATTAAATCCTCATCCGTTTTATTGATTATCGTATTGGGAGATTCAACACCCACTATGTGAGCAAAATTCTGGTTGCAGCCCAAATAAACCCCTTGTTGATCTTTCCAAAAAATAAATTGAGGAATATTGTCAATAACGAGGCGCAACATCTGTTGAGATTGACATAAAGCTTCTTCTGATTGCTTACGTGCTGTGATGTCACGACTGATGCCAATCAAGCCTAATATGCGTCCATCAGGGCTAAAAAACGGCGTTTTCAGCGTATCCAACAGTACCGATTGCCCAGCCGGGTTAGTTACCCATTCTTCGTGAGTCTGAGATTGACTCGTCGCTAACTTCTCTTGATCGCTTTTTGAGCAAAATGCTGTCCCGTTATTGGATACCCCCTCTAAATGGTTTTTACCAATTAATTCAGCTTCCGGAATCCCCACAAATTGTTCAAAGGCTTTATTACAGCCCAGATATAAGCCTTCACAATCTTTATAACAAATCAATTCAGGAATCGAATCAATCAAATTGCGTAGCAAAGCACGTTCATGTAAAAGTGCTTGAGTGCGTTTCTCCACCCGTTGTTCTAATACCGCTTTAGCAGAATGAATTTCCTCAAAACGGGCCTGTAATGATTTCGCCGTTGATTTAAAGTTATGTGTTAATGAGTTTATTTCGCTAACGCGACTATTAGGCCAGGGTATGATTTGTTTATTTTCAAGACGACTGGGCAAATTATCCGTAATCTGGGCCAGTGTTAACAACGGTTTAACCAACCAACGGCTGAGTATCATGCCCAAAATCAGGCCTAACAGGGCAATCAATGAAATCATCGTCAATTGATTGATATAGACTTGTTGCCATGATTCAAGATAACGTCGCAAGGGTATTGCCATCACAACGGTAATCGGCCAATCTTGAATCAGCGGCGTATGTTGCACATAAATCGCGTTGCGCCAACGCTGCATAACATGCATCGTGTTTTGAGGAAACCAGGGATAAATAGCCGAATTACGCCATTGTGTTGAGGTGTTATCGCTACGCCCATAAGGTTTTAATAGCACTAAATCCGTTTCTGTGCTATCAATCATGATGCCTTGTTCATCTGTTAACGTCACCTGAGCATCATAAATCAGTGCATGTTGTATAGCGTGCGCCTTATATAACGTTTCTGAGAGACTGAAGTAAACCGTTACAGCACCAAGAATGTGTTCATTGATGACTATGGGAACCGCATGTACAATAATAGGTTTAACCGTATTCTTTTCAGTTAAGGTTGTGTGAAAAGTCAAAACGTGCGCTTTTGCTAAAACAGACTGCAATTGCTGCGGTTGGAAGACTTGAGTATTGAATTCATTAGAAGTATTAGAATAATGTAATAATGCTTTTCCTTCAGTATTGATCACAGTGAGGTTTAAAAATTCGGGAAATAAATCCAATGTCTGTGTTGCCTGTTGTGCTAATTGTTCAGATTCTTGTAAATGCGTTTGGGCCGCCATCTTGGCGAAACTTTGTAGAGATTGAATATGTTGGTGATGCAGTAAACTCAAATCACTAATAATGTTTTTCGACAGGGTGTCTAAATCCATTTTGATTTCCTGTTTAACGTGAGCAAGAATCAACCAGCCATTGACTGTCATCATGACGACGGCCGGTAACAACACTAAAGCAATGATTAAATTCAATAAAATTTGTTGTAATGAGGGACTATATCGGCAAAGATGCCGGTATGCCCAGCGCGATAGGGGTAAAAAGGTTATGATTAAACAGGCAAACGACGCATTCGCCACGCCATTAACCCATTTTTTTAAAACAATCAATAAGATTTGGTTCGTTTCGAGTGGTATCACAAAGGTATAGATCAGCCATAAAAGCAATGGCCCCGGCCCCAGCCAAAAAAGCACTTCAAGCAACAATAAATTTTGACGATAACGTTGCCAAACGAAGCCAACTAACAAGGCTTCTAGGGCAAAAATCAGCATCCCGTAAGGATGCCCCCATAAAAAAACAGTGTAGCTATTAACAATCAAGGCAACAGCCACACCCCAACTCACACCAAAGAGGTGAATAACCACTAGCACGGCAATGCTGCCAAAAACGAAATCCACCCCAAAAAAGAGTGGTAAACTAAAGTAATTGCCTAGCACACCGAGTATCGTCAGCAAGGCCAATATGATTATTGATTGTCGTGTCATGTTATCAGTTATCAGTTATCAGTTATCAGTTATCAGTTATCAGTTAAATTAAAATTAAGTGGGTAAACAGAATTAAGTGGGTAAACTTAAGGTTTAGAATAGAACATTGATCTAGCTTATTCTGCTGTTCAATATTGATTTTTTTAATCATATTAGAATAATTTATAGAATGATTGTATGGTAAAAATAGGTTTTATATTAATTACTGATTTTTTATAAAATTAATACTCATAAATCAGTTAAATCAGTTAAATCAGTTAAATCAGCATTCTATTCTAATTAAGCTTACTAACTTAATTTGATAACTGATAACTGATAACTGATAACTGAAAATCTATATTAGCAAAAAAAGGGCCGGGATGAACGGTGAGATTGCTTGGTATAAAATAAATTTCACGCTTTTAAAGCAAAAAGGCGCAAAGCATAAATCGCCATTATGTATAAAACAGGAGCCGATTTTTAAAATGTCTACTAAACAAAGAATAACCCAGATCATTGAGAAATGGTACGTGATTGAGCCCTTGTTTTTTGCAGTTTGGACGACGCATGAATTAAGCATCGATTCCAATATTCAAAATATCCGGGTTGGGCAAGGCAGAATTGAATATAATCCAGCCTTTATTGCGGGTTTAGATGATCAAACACTTGAACAAGTGCTTCAATTTGAAGTCATGCGAATTATATTAAAGCATCCCTATTTACGCCGAAAAGAAAACCAAAGCGTCGCTTACGCGGCAAGTAATATTACCATCCAAGAATATCTTGAAACACCGCTTCATTTTCCCAAGGCAAAAGAGGTTTTTCAGACAACAGAATATGATAAAAAGTACTTTGAGTTTTATTATTATAAGTTGCTAGAATTGGCCGACGAAGAGCACTCAATGAAGGGAAAATCTGAACAGGCGGGAGCAAGTGGGGGTGGAGGCAATGACAATCAATCATCAGAACGTGATGACAGCCCGTCAACAGAAGGTGAAAGCGAACAAGAGACGGATTCTAATGATGAACAGCGAGAAGAAGAATCGCCATCAACGACTTCTGAGAGTGAAACAAGCAGAGAAATCGAACACTACACTGATCCTGAAACCAGTGGTTTGGAAAATACGGCGCTTTGGGATGCGAATGAATATTACAGCAATCAAATCAATGATAAAATCGAATCGGCATTAGAAAATCAATCTTGGGGCACCATTCCAAGCCGTATCCAAGAGCGGATTCTCGCCACTTTAAAACCTAAAGTCAATTATCGACAAATACTCCGATCATTCAAAACCAGTATTATTTCTGTCAACCGCGTATTGACTCGGATGAAACCTAGCCGTCGTTATGGTTTTTTATACATGGGCAGTCGTCGAGATTTTTGCACAAAACTCTTATTTGCAGTCGATGTCAGCGGCTCAGTCACTCATCAAGATATCCGAAAGGCATTCTCAATCATCAATCAATTATTTAAATATGGTATTCAAAGCGTTGATGTTTTACAATTTGACGCTGAGATTAAAGACAAACCCCTCTCTTTAAAAAAGGCTAAGTATCAAGTCAAAGTGATTGGGCGCGGTGGCACTGATTTTCAACCCGTGATCAATTATATTGATAAGAATAAGGATTACGACGGCCTCATCATATTTACCGACGGCTTTGCCCCAGTGCCTTTTGCACCCAAGAAAAACAAACGAACCAAAATTTTGTGGCTGTTTAATAATGAAGACAATTATGTCAACATGAAACAACAAGTTAGGCAAATTGGACGCTCGACTTTTATAAAAGCCAGTTAAATATAATTATTTTAAAAAGGGCGAACACGGGCGCATTTCTAAAAAAAGGGTCATATTGATAAATCCTGAAGGCGCGATTTTCAAACCCAATTTATTTTGCTTGTGCGCGCGATTTTCAAACCCAATTTATTTTGCAACGCCCAAGATTAATAATGCTCCTTTTTTTAGGAATGCCCCTCAAATTATCATTAAATATCAAGGATATCAATGTCTTGATAAATGATGTGATAATTGATAATGGCGCATTGGTATAACTATGTACGGAAAACTTTTTCAAAAATTTGAAAATGTTGAAAACTTAGCTGGTAAAGCTTGGCAACATAGCATCAATATAGATTGGATAGAACAAACCAATATCAAAGACTGCTCTCTTCACTGTTTCCATTATCAGCAGATGTTTGAGATGCTATTTAAGCACTTATTGGAAACCAAAAGTCAATTTGGTTCTTTTTCACATAGTCATAAATTGCATAAGCTATTAGAAGAGTTAATAGCCTATACCTCTTTCAAAACAGACAAATCTAAATATAGAATGGCTTTACAAGTCATCACGGTTTGTGCTGAAGAATATCGCTACAATTTTTTGATAGATTGCGAAGGGTATAGAGACAGTGTACAAATCGCGAATGAATTATTAACCGCATTATTGGAATTTGAGCAAACTGACAGGGATTGTCTATAACTTGATTTGTAAGGTGCTGGTAACGTGTTTTTAAAGCCTGCCCTGATATTTAAAAATCTATTCAGAAAAGCATGAATACCAAATCATCAATCTCAGGCATTCGCAAAATAAATTTTGCACGACAGCCTTCAATAAAATATAAACGTTTTTAAGGATGATTTGGCGTTATTTTAGTTTTCCCGTTTTCGCACAGAAAGCAATTGAAAGGAAAACTCTAATTTATTATTTAATTCTATTCAAAAAATAGAGTAGTTTAACAGTTTACAAATACCCTCAAAAGGAGGAATAAAGATGTCAATACCAACAACCCCTAATTCAAGTCAACTGACACAGGCTCAACTTGATGAGATCAAAGAAGTCTTTGACTTGTTTGACGCAGATGGCAATGGTTCGTTAAGCCGAGAAGAAGTGGCCAATGCTATGAATTATCTTGGCCTGAATCCCACAGCTGAAGAGTTGGATGCCATATTCATTAAGGTTGATACGGACTTGAGTAACACTCTTGAGTTTTCTGAATGGGTAGAGTGGGTTTCTAATAAAGTCGATACGAGTTCCGAACAGGAGTTATTTGAAATATTCAAGCTAATTGACCTTGATGGAAATGGGTCTATTTCAGAAGATGAATTACGTTATCTGTTGGATGCGTTAAAACTCAACTTGAATGATGAAGAAATCACGGCTCTGATGCAACAGGCCGATCTCGATGGCAATGGTGTCATTGATTACAATGAATTTGTTCAAGCCAGAGGTTTGTGGAGTAAGCTCAAACTCACCGTTGGCATTTCTCGCTCATTTAAGGAGATTCTTAAGCAATATACTCAACTTGCCGAAAATCCCTCGGCGGGCTTTGGCACAACGATGCCACTTGAGTATGGTAAGCAGAATGCTCAGAGCTTGGGATACGATGTCTCTCAATTCCCAGATGTGATTTGGGAATCTTCTTGTATGTGTGGTAACCCATTTTCTCTTGGCACCGTTTCTCAAGGTGAAGTGGTTGTGGATTTGGGCTGTGGTGCCGGTGCTGATCTTTGTGTCGCGGCGAGTTTGGTGGGTGAGACTGGCAAGGTGATTGGTGTCGATATGACGGCGGCTATGGTGAAAAAGGCGAGAAGCAATGCACAGATGTGTGGTTTTAATCAGGTTGAAGTCATTCAAGCACCCTTTGATAGCGGCAATCATAAGGCTATCCCATCAGGGATAGCCGATGTGGTTATTTCAAATGGCACTTTCAACTTGTCTGCTCGTAAAAAGTGTGCTTTTATTCAGGCCTTTAATTGTTTAAAGCCCGGTGGCCGATTTTATTTAGTGGATATGGTTTTTCAAGAAGGCCAGGACAAATCGGAAATGTCAGAAGGCAGTTGGTGTGATTGTGTCGCAGGTGTCGTGCCCATTTCAACAATATTGGAATTGATGAAATCGGTTGGCTTTGTCGAGTGTGAACAGGTGGCTTTTACAGATTACCGTACTTCCGATTTTACCCTTGGTGCCACATTCCGTGCCAAGAAACCGCAATAATATTCACGCTTAGCGCCAAGAGACGCACGGCAGTGCAAGAGACGCACGGCAGTGCGTCTCTACCTTTACGCCTTTGCGTGATA
>Ga0316201_10000150_pt1 | contig 32173 bp, 32 predicted proteins | sample CS6wburrow_MG_FD_204516 | JGI IMG/M metagenome (GOLD analysis project Ga0316201, IMG submission 204516) | Coastal sediment microbial communities from Delaware Bay, Delaware, United States - CS-6 worm burrow | ecosystem: Environmental > Aquatic > Marine > Coastal > Sediment | place: USA...
ATTTGTTGTTTTTATTCTGATTCTAATATTTAACGGTGTAATAGTACGTCACACTACAAATTTTGCTCTATTTAGATGGTTAGTGCCAATTGGAGTAATTGTAACAGGATTATTACAAGTATTTACCACATGGGGTACTCGAAAGGAATATTTTAATGATATATCTGCTTCTAGGATAACGCAATCAGGGACAACAGTTTTAGGTCAATTATCACTAAAATCCACAAAACACATTTCACAAGGATTGATATGGGGACATCTAGTTGGGGCAGTTATATCTTTATTTGTGCTTATTGTCCTATCTATTAAAAAACATTCTATTCAATTGAGAGGAATTCAAAAAGATAAAATTATATCTAATATGCATAAATATAGCAATTTCCCCAAATATCAAAGTTTTGCTGTATTAACTAACTCCCTCTCACAAAATTTGCCGGTTTTGCTTCTGACTCTTTTTTATCAACCAGCAATAGCTGGATTTTACTCTTTGACTCATCGAGCGTTAAGTACTCCAATACGGTTGATTGGTGGATCTGTAAGACAAGTGTTTTATCAAAGTGCTGCAAAAACCTTTAGTAATAATCAGAGTATTAAAAAAATATTTTTAAAGACAACTTTCAGCTTGGTAAAAGTATCAATTATTCCGTACTTAATACTTGCTTTTTTCGCCCCAGCGATATTTAAATTTATTTTTGGGAATGAATGGCTAACCTCAGGGTTATATGCGCAAATATTAATACTATTTTTTTTCTTAATGACCATCAATCCTCCAGCTGTTGTGTCAATCCAAATTTTAGGATTGCAGAGGTTAAATTTGATATATGAGATTCTACTAGCGATATTGAGTTTTGTAGCGATTTATGTTGGATTTATTACATTTAATAATCATTATTATTCAATTGGATTGTTTTCAATGGTTGGCGTGCTCTTCAATGGTTGGCTAATATATTATATTTATTTGAGGATTAACAAATTAGAAATGGGGATTAAATAAATTTGTGAAAACTCCTCATTTAAAAAAAACTAAATTGAAAATATTGTTCACAATTCCAACTTTAAACGGTGGAGGAGCAGAAAGGGTTTTTGTTAATTATATTAGATCGTTAGATAAAAATAGATACGACATCTCACTATTGTTGATTAATAAAACTGGAGAATTTTTGAGTTTTATTCCCGATTATGTAAGGATAATCGATATCGGAAAAAGTAAAACAAGATACGGATTCTTAAGATTGCTCAAACAAATAAGAAAAATAAATGCAGAACTGATTGTATCAACAACAAACCGCCTGAATATATTAGTTTTATTTGCTTCCTTTTTTATCTCAAGAAAAATAAAAATATGTTTATATGAACCATCTATGCCAAGTGCTCAATTTGACAATAATTATCTTCCAAGATATTATTTATTATTAATGAAATTATTATATAGGTTTGCAGACTACATTATAGCTCAAACAGCTGAGATGAAAAATGAAATAGTGGATTATTATTTGGTTAGTAGTGAAAAGATTTTGGTTACTAGTAACCCAATAGATACAAAATTAATTGATGACAGCCTACGTGGACAAAGCAATCCATACAATAATAAATATATTAATATTGTAGCTTCGGGACGAATTAGAGAAGAAAAGGGGTATGAATTTTTATTGAATTCATTCATAAAAGTTGTAAATGACAACCGAAAGTATAAGCTCTATATTCTAGGGAATGTCGGTGACAAACTTTATATGGAAAAATTAACCAAGATCATTAATGAAAATAAATTAAATGATTTTGTACATTTTTCAGGTTTCCAAACTAATCCGTTTCCTTATTATAAATATGCAGATTTATTTGTTTTGTCTTCACGGTGGGAAGGATTGCCTAATGTTGTATTAGAAGCATTATATTTAAAAACACCGGTGATTACAACTGATTGTATTCCTCATTTTCGTAAAATTATACAAGATGGCAAGAATGGTTATATTGTCGATTTTGGCGATGAAATAAATCTATCGCAAAAAATTCAAAAATATTCCGAATTGAAAGTTGAATCTGATATCCTTGAATTACCAGATTATAATAAAATATTTTATAATATGATAAATGATTTATCATAAATGAGTAAAAATATAAATGTATTATTAATAGGTAGTTATCCTCCACCATACGGTGGGATATCAGTGCATATAGAACGCCTTTATCAATTTTTAATTAAAAAAGGAGATATTTGTAAAATTTTGCACACTGGATCAAATAATCTCCAGTTAACAAATAATAAAGACATTTTTAAAATATTTGAAATAATTAAATTATTTAAGATAAAAAAGACAAATCCAATTATTCACATCCATGTTTCCGCATTACGCAATTTGTTAAAAGTATTTATTTTATCTAAGGTTTTTAATGGACAAAGAAAAATTATTACTATTCACAGTGGTACATTTAGTAAAAAAAACAAGAACAGGTTAATTTTCAGAAATGTTTTATTGAAAAAAGTTTTAAAAAGTTTTTCGTATATCATAACCGTAAATACTCAGCAAAAAATGCTTTTAGTGGACAAACTAAAAATTAACACTGATAAAATATTTGTAATTCCTGCCTTTATACCTCCGACAGCTTCTTCAAGAGAATTTAACAAAGAAAACATTTCGTTGATTAAAAATGCAAATAAAATTAAGATTGTAATGAGTGGATATTTACTGGATTTCTATGGATACGAATTAGTTTTAGAATATTTAGAAAATAACGATCAGTATTTAGGTTTTTTCATATTTTATGGCACCAATAGTGACGAGTCCAAAAAAAGAATAATTAATAGAATAACAAATATGAAAAATGCATATTACTATTTTGATTTAACACCAGCGGGATTTAATTGGGTATTAAAGAACTCTAATATTTATGTGCGCAATACCGATAGGGACGGAGATGCTGTGGCAATTAGAGAGGCATTTTATTGGGGATTATCAGTTTGTGCCTCTAATGCTGTAGAAAGACCTGAAGGTACAATTTTGTTCACTTATAATAATGAAGCTGAATTTAAAATGGCAATTCAGAGTATAAATAATCAACAAGGAACTAATCAAAATTCAATAAATATCAACTATGCCGATAAAACTTATACTTTATATGAAAGAATAGGATAATATTTGTAGTCTTAATTATAATTTTATGAAATCAATTTATCAATGAACACATTAGAACGATATATCTACAATAAAATTCGATTTTCACCAAAAGTAAAGAAATCAGTTGTAAAATTATATCAAAAATTATTTTCTATTATACCAATAAAAAGAATACGATCAAGTTATAATATAGTTACACGAGAGGGGTATTTTTATGGATTTCATGATAAATGTCCATGGTCACATGATAACAAGTTTTTATTGGCCCATAAGTATGTGAATGATTTAATAATGCCGAAAGAAAATGATCGAATAGAAATCGGATATTTTTCTGGTGATAATCAAACTGATTTTATATCATTGGGTTCAACACAAACATGGAATTGGCAAATGGGATCTATGTTGCAGTGGGTCGGTACTACAAATAATATTATTTACAATGATTTTGATGGCGCTAGTCACGTTGCAAAAATAATTGACCTTAATGGAAAGTTATTAAAAAAATTCCAACAACCTGTTGCAGCGGTAAATCCTGATGGGAGCTTTGCCCTTAGTCATAGTTTCGACCGTTTGAGGAAAGCTGCTCCGGGTTATGGTTATTATAATTCTAATGTTAAATCGTCATCCTGCAATATCCCTAATGATGACGGTATATATTTACTTAACTTAAACAGTGGTGATTCTAAAATGCTATTTTCAATTTCTGATATTGCAGAAATCACACCTAAAAAATACTTTAATAATTCATATCATTATTTTACACATTGCCTATTTTCTCCTAATGGAAAACGCTTCGCTTTTTATCATAGATGGTTGGAAAATAATCAAAAGACTTGGACAAAATTATTGACATGCAACATTGACGGTACTGATATTTACAAATTTGATTTTTCTGGTGTGATTACACACTTAGCTTGGCAAGATGACAATCATTTATTGGCATATGGTTATAAAAAACAAGTTGGCGATCATTATTATTTATTAGAGGATAAAACAGAAAATTTTAATTTAATTGGGGAGAACATTTTCAGTTCTGATGGACATCCTCAATTCGCACCTAATCGAAAACAATTTATTACAGACACATACCCAGACAGATTGCGCCGACAATATTTAGTGAGCTATAATATTCAATCGGAACAGCGAGAAAATATCGCAATTATAAAATCACCATTATTCTATATAGGGGATATTAGATGCGATTTACATCCAAGGTGGGACAGAACTGGCAAATCCATTGCATTTGATTCATCTCATACTGGAAAACGTGCACTTTGTACTGTTAGATTGCACTAGCAAAAATGGCAAATCATAACAAAATTCGAATATTATTTTTATCACATTTTTATCCACCGGAAATGGGCGGAGCAGCATCAAGGATTAGTGGACTGGCGAAATGGCTGGTCAAATTCGGACATGAGGTTACTGTTATTACTGGTTATCCTAATTATCCAACCGGCAAGATTTATCCTGAATATAAGAATAAAAAAAATAAAGTAGAATTTATTCATGGTGTAAAAATAGTAAGAGTTAGGGTGTTTGCTACCTCGTATCAATCTGTTTTTGTAAGACTTTTAAATTACTTCACACTTTTAATTAGTGCTTTTTGGATTGGAATTAGTGAGAAAAATAAATACGATATAATTATTGCCAGTTCACCACCATTAACAATTGGAATACTTGGACAATTTCTATCTAAAATTCACAAGATTCCTTGGATTTTTGACATTAGGGATATATGGCCCGATGTAGCGGTGGAAGCCGGAATGTTAAAAGAAAATGGACTGATGCACAGGTTAAGTGATTGCTTGGCAAAATATCTATATAGAAAAGCCACTCACATCACACCAGTGACAGATCGTAAATTAATCAAGATAGAGACATCGGGGATTCCATTGAATAAAATGTCGTTAGTATCGAATGGTGTAGATTTTGATTTAATCGATAATGCTGTAAATATAAACTGGCGTATGGAATTAGATCTCAATGATAAATTTATTGTAATTTATGCTGGATTGATTGGAATTGCACAAGGTGTCAATGTCATTATAGAAACTGCAATCAAATTAGGGAATCATACAGATATTCATTTTCTGATTGTTGGTGAAGGGGTTGAAAAACTAAAATTACAAAATCGGGTAAAAGCATTAGAATTGCACAATATTACATTTTTGGCTAATCAACCAAAAGAATTAATACCATCTTTATTAAATATTTCGGATATTGCCTTAATTCCTTTAGTGTCCGATAAATTATTAGATGCAGTTCCATCAAAACTACTAGAGGCATGGGCCTGCAAATTGCCTGTAATATTAGTTGCGGGAGGTGAGGCAGCTGATATCGTAACCAAAACTCAGGGTGGAATAGCATTAAATTCCGGCGATACAAAAGGGATCAAAAAAGCAATTATCGATTTACAAGATTCGCCTGAGCTAAGGAAAAAATACACCATGAATGGTTATAAATATGTTTCAAAATCTTTTAATAGAGAATCATTGGCGCGTGAAATGGAAATAGTCATATATAAAATATTAGAATGAAAATATTATGAAATTAATACATGTTGTCGGTGCTCGCCCAAATTTTATGAAAGCAGCACCTGTTTGGAATGCAATTATTAGAATGACTGATTTTGACCAGATGCTGGTTCATACAGGTCAACATTATGACAATTTAATGTCGGATATTTTCTTCAAAGAATTACAAATACCTGTACCGGATTACAACCTGAATATCGGTTCTGATACTCATGCCCGTCAAACCGCGGCAATCATGATAAAATTCGAAGAACTGATAATAGATCTGAAGCCTAACTTAGTTCTTGTCTATGGAGATGTCAACTCTACCGTTGCAGCTGCAATGGTTTGCAGTAAACTGCTCATCCCATTTGCACATGTTGAAGCAGGTCTTCGTTCTTTTGATAGAAGGATGCCGGAAGAAATTAATCGAATAATTACTGATCAGTTGGCTACAATTCTATTTACACCTTCAGAAGATGGAAATATTAATCTATTAAAAGAAGGTGTTCCCAAAAGCAAGATTAACTTTGTTGGCAATGTAATGATTGATACACTTGTTGAGCTCTTACCTGGAGCTCACAAGCCCATTTTATTTAATAATATTAAGCTATATGTGTTAGTTACTTTACATAGGCCGTCGAATGTCGATGAACCCGATTCTTTAAGATCGATTATTCAGAATTTGAATGAAATTAGTAACTCGATTCCTGTTTTATTCCCGGTACATCCGCGCACTAAAAATATGATCACAATAAATAATTTGGATTTCGAAAAAAATGATAATTTACATTTAATCGACCCGTTGGGTTATCTTGATTTTCTTGGGCTTATGAAGAATTCTACCGCAGTTATAACAGACTCGGGTGGTATTCAAGAAGAGACAACTTATCTAGGTATCCCCTGTATAACAGTGAGAGAGAATACCGAGCGTCCAATTACAATAACTTTGGGGACTAATCAATTAATCGGGAAAGAATATCATAAAATTCCAGAGTTGATCAAAAATATAATTAATGGTAAAAAGATAAAAAGAACTGTACCCCCATTGTGGGATGGAAAAGCTTCTGAAAGAATTGCTGAGGTGTTAATAACCTACAGCAAAGATCAACATTAAGCAGCGTCATTTATTATAAAAGCTACTTTTTTTGCAATAATTAATCCTGTAATTTTAACTTTAATGTACTAAAGTATAATTATGACAGTTAGCGGAACTATAATTTTTGATTATTAAGAAATTATTTCAGCATTATCGAATACGCATTCCTAAATGGATTGTCTCCTGGATAATTGTTATTACTGATTTTGTATCGGGTTTCATTGCATATTCGGTAGTTTTGCAGGCAGTTGTAGCTAAAACATTCCCCAATTATTATGAACAGATATTTATTTGGGCAATATTTCAGGTTTTATGGAGTATTTTGTTTTTGATAAATGGATTATATAAAGGTGAATATATTGTTTCAAGGATGTTTGAAATTGAGACGATGCTTAAAATTACCTTTACTATGGTCGTGTTGTACGTCTTTATTGATGGTTTACAATTTGTTGACTTTCCAATAAATGCCCGTGGTATGGCTCGCTATTGGTTGGTATTTATGTCGATTGCATTGTCAATGCGATTCTTGATAAGAACTTCTCAGAAATTTTTATTACGGAATGGAATCGGAAGGGAGAAAACCATAATTCTGGGTATAAACAGACGTGGATTAAATGCAGCAGATTATTTGTATCACCACGAAGATCAAGGGTATGATATAGTTGGATATATTAAAGCTAGCGATGATCCAAATGATGAGATTAATACTGGAGAAATACCATTTTTAGGAGAAGAAAAAGATATCGGGGTTATTATAAGAGATAACGAAGTTTCCGACATCGTTTTGGCTCTAGAAAAACCTGACCATACTAGGATACTGGCTATTATGGGACAGATTAATGGATTCCCGGTCACAGTAAAAATTGTACCTGATCTTTATGACGTCATGAGCGGGTTAGTGCGAACTCAACAAATTGCTGGGATGCCCTTAATTGCAATTAATCTTGAATACACAAATTGGTATCAAAGAGGACTAAAAAGGATTGTTGACTTAGCCCTTACTATCCCAATTTTATTATTTTTCAGTCCAATTGCGCTACTAATCACAATTGCGATAAAAGTAGAAAGCAAAGGTCCTATTATTTACAAGCAGATTAGAGTAGGAAAGGATTTCCGCAAATTTAAAACCATTAAGTTCCGATCTATGTATCAGAATGCCGAAGATGAGACAGGTCCGATGTGGGCTGAACACAACGATCCGCGTGTAACAAAAATTGGAAGATTGATACGCAGATTCAGATTAGATGAAGTTCCGCAATTTGTAAATGTGCTGCTTGGTGATATGAGTATAATTGGACCACGACCAGAAAGACCATATTTCGTTGACAAATTGAGTAAAGAATTCCCGCTTTACCATAGACGGTTATCAGTACTGCCAGGTATATCTGGATGGTCTCAAATCAAGAATACCTATGATCAGGATATTGAGGATATTCGACAAAAATTAAAATACGATTTTTATTATATTGAGAATCTAAGTTTTGGTCTTGATTTAAAAATAATGATTAGCACAATCTGGGTAATGTTCTCTGGTCAAGGTAGATAAGTAATTATATAACAAGATGCTACCAATTAATTTAATTAGAGAATATCCTGATTTAGTAAAAAAGGGTATATACTCTAAGCATGAAAAAGTTGACTTAGAGTATATTCTAAGTTTAGATAAAGAACAAAGGCTGTTACTGAAAGAGCTGAATGAAAAAAGGGCACAAAGAAACGCCGCCTCTGAAAAAATTGGAATAGCCAAAGTTAAGGGAGAAGATTCAAATATTGCCATTACAGAAATGCAGAAACTCTCCAAGAATATTAAGGAAATTGAATCAAATCATTCGAATATAAACAATCAGTTAGAGTCATTATTATACTATATACCAAATTTGCCGCATGACTCCGTACCGAGAGGTACCAGGTCCGAAGATAATAAAGTAATTCGCGAATGGGGAGATAAGCCAAAAGCAAATTTTAAACATAAAGATCATTTAGAACTTGGAGAAAAATTACAATTATTCGATTTTAAAAAAGGAGCTGCCATTGCCGGAAGCGGGTTCCCGTTATATATGGGGCAAGGGGCAAAGTTAGAAAGAGCGCTTATTAATTTCATGTTAGATTTCCATGTCAATAATTATAAATGTAAAGAGGTAATTCCGCCTTTTGTGTCAAGAATTGAGTCAATGCGGAATACCGCCCAAATTCCTAAATTGCAAGATGATATGTACTATATCGAGCGCGATGAGCTTTATTTAATTCCAACTGCCGAAGTTCCCGTTACGAATATTCATCAAAATGAAATAATCGACGAGAAAGAATTACCAATTAATTATGTTGCTTATTCGGCTTGTTTCCGTCGTGAGGCTGGTTCTTATGGAAAAGATACACGTGGTTTTACAAGATTACATCAATTTAATAAAGTAGAAATTGTTAAATTCGTAAAACCGGATAAATCTTATGATGAATTAGAAACACTAACATTACAAGCGGAAGCAATCTTACAAGCCCTAGGATTACATTATCGAGTTTTAGTACTTTGTACGGGTGATCTGAGTTTTGCTTCGGCTAAATCATATGATATTGAAGTATGGGCTCCGGGAGAGGAAAGATGGCTAGAGGTTTCTACCTGCAGCAATTTCGAAGCATTTCAAGCCCGTAGAGGTAAAATTAGATATCGTAGGGAGGATGACAACAAGGTTGATTATGTGCATACATTAAATGGTTCAGGTTTAGCTACGCCGCGATTATTAATTGCCCTTTTAGAAACCTATCAACAAGAGGATGGCAGGATATCTTTACCAGAGCCGCTACAATCATATTTTGGAGCGAAGGAAATACTGTAAATGAGATCAGCTTGGGTAATATTTAATGTGGTTTTATGGACAATAATATTAGGCGGAGGAGGTACAATCCTCTCAATTTTTGAGTGGCGCGGAAAAATTCTAGGAAAGGTTGCTCAAATTTGGTCAAAATTGATACTTGTATCAGCTGGAATTAAGTATAATGTTTATGGATTGGAACTTCTTGATTCAAAGCAAAATTACATTTTTGCCGGTAATCATGAATCATCTTTTGATATTCCTTTAGCATTTGCCGGAATTAAGCATCATATGGTATCAATTTCAAAAATTGAATATAAATGGATTCCGATCTTCGGTTGGGCAATGCAAGCAGCTAAGCACATATTTATTGACCGACACAATCATATCAAAGCTATCAAATCGATTAATAATGCCGTTTTAAGCTTAAAAAAGAATCCTAGATCCATCTTGCTATTCCCGGAGGGAACACGATCTAAAGATGGCAAATTACATAAATTTAAAAAAGGCGGGCTACTTCTAGCAATCGAAACACAGATTCCGGTTGTTCCAATGGCTCTGTGTGGAACAGGCACTGCAGCAAATAAAAAATCTTTGAAGATAAAATCAGTACCAATCGCATTGCGAATCGGTAAACCGATTGATACAAAAGGATTAACATACGATGATCGTGATATCTTGACCAAAAGAGTTTACGATGAAGTAGTTCGGCTAAAAACCGAATGTAAAAAGTTTTTATAAACCGCTCTATTTTTTAATGGAATATTTAATACCAAATATTTCTTTTCGAAACTATGTTTCTGAAAGTGTAATCCACTATGAAAGTGATTTGGTCAAAGATTGGTTTAGTTTATTACCCGGGGCAAGTATTTTTACAACCGATTCCAATGAAATAACAATTATCAATACAGGAAAGCGTAATAGGCATGAGGGGCCTGATATTGAACACGCACTATTAATTATTAATAGAAAAGTAGTTAAGGGGCCTGTAGAATGCCACGTTAATGCATCTGATTGGTTTAAGCATGGGCATCAGAATAATCTAGCCTATAAAAAAGTAATATTGCATGTTGTCCGAAAAATTAATAAGGAAAATATTATACCCTCAATACCTACAATAATATTAAAACCAGGTATACAATATTTTTCTGAATGTTATATAAATAATAGTAATCATAGTTCAGATCTGATTAAAACAATTCAATATTATAGTCACAATAGATGGCTTGACAAGATTAATGGTTATAATGGATACCACTATAATCATAATCAACTGATTAATATTTTAATCAATAAGAGTTTTCGAATTCTTGGCGCAGGCGGCAAAGAAGAACAGTTTTCAACCTTAGCGAAAAATATTTACTTTGATAAATCTCATTATTTACAATCTGTCGAATGTGAAAAATATTTGCGTGAGACAAGCTCACTATTAAATATTAAATGGGTTAAGCGAGGAATTCGGCCGGCTCAGCAACCGCAAAACCGCATGAAACTTGCATCTGAATTATTGTATTTGTTCGACAATTTGGATTTGGATAAAGTGCAAAGTTTTAGTTCTTTAGATACATTATTTTCTAAAGAATGTCTAAACTCACATGGTAAAGGGATTAAAACCGAATTATTAGGAAATATATTTATTCCATTCTTTGCTGCAAGAGCATTGTATTTTAATATGATTAAAGACTATCAGAATTATTTTAAATTGTGGAAAGGTTTAAAGTTGCCATATAGTTATCAAAAGTTTAAAAATCGATATCAGAATAATTTACAAGAAAACCAGCTAAAATCTTTTTCGATACTACAAGGACTGATTGCAATTGATAATGATTTGTGCAGAAAAAAGTCATATCATCTATGTCCAATAAAAGATAAAAAAGATGTCAATAATAACTAATACAGAAACAAAAATATTAATTAACAAATGGCGGAAAAAGTCGAAAAAGATTATTTTTACAAATGGCTGTTTCGATATAATTCATCGTGGTCACATCGAATATTTAAAAGAAGCAAAGTTATTGGGGGATTTTTTAATTGTAGGACTAAATAGTGATAACTCAGTTAAACGTATAAAAGGCAAACCAAGACCATATCAATCAGAACAGGATCGCGCTGCGATTCTAGACACAATGGAAATGGTTGATTTAGTAATAATTTTTGATGAAAACACACCGCTTAATTTAATTTGTGAACTTAAACCGGATGTGTTAGTAAAAGGCGGAGATTACGACCACCGCTTGATAGTAGGTGCCAAAGAAATTGAAGGCTGGGGAGGTCGTGTAATTATAATACCATTTTTAAAAGGATACGGAACATCCAAATTAGTTGAAAAAATACTTGCGGGATAAGTTACTTTAATCTTGTTTAACCTTATCCACTCACTTAACTTTGTTGCTGCTGTTCCGCTAAATATCTTATGATTAGACTACTTACAGGATTTATTATATTAACATTTTCTTTAGTCAACCTAAAGGCACAAGACCATCAAACTGATGGAGTTCCTGCAAAATTAAATAATAGTATTGAACTAAATGGAAACGGCTATTCAACATCAGTGGATCGTTTACCTCAATTATTAAGAGATGTTAAAGTATATTTAGCTGACGCAATAATTGCCAATGTATATCAAGATACCAATGAAGTTATTTATAACCTTGACCGAATTTTTGAATTGTTAACGGAAGCTGATCAATTTGGTGAGATGAATGTAGACGACCAAGATGAATTCGATAGATTTGAAGCTACACTTGTTGATGTTTATACTAAGAGATTTAATACATTAACGGCATCCGATGTTTCAATTACAGCTGAAAGATTGCGATATGAGGTCACCGCATTAATGGAACCAATTGAAGTTGAAATTGGAAATTCTAAATACACGGTTTTAGATGATCGGCCGGGACATATTCCGCTTATCACAAATAGTAAAGTTGAACAATATATTCAATATTTTCAAACCAAAGGCAAAAAACAATTTGAGATATATCTTGATCGCTATGGCGAATACAATGAAATGATCCAAGATATTCTCAAACAATATTCAGTTCCAGAAGAACTGATATACCTGGCAATGATAGAATCTGGACTAAATCCGAAAGCGCATTCCCGTGCAGCGGCATCCGGTATGTGGCAATTTATGTATGGTACTGGTATCCGCTTCGATCTAAATCGAGATTGGTATATCGATGAACGGAGAGATATTGAAAAATCTACGCATGCTGCGTGCAAATATCTAATTGAGCTTAAGGGACAATTTGATCATTGGTATTTAGCTCTTGCTGCTTATAATGCGGGAAGTGGCAGGATTTCAAGGGCGCAAAAACTTCACCAAACTTCTGATTTTTGGCAATTACATTCATTGCCACGCGAAACGCGAAATTATGTTCCGTTCTTTCTTGCTGCTGCAATAATCGGTAAAAATCCTGAAATATATGGGTTTTATCCACCAAAGAACAATCCATGGAAATATGATGTAGTTGAAATTGAAAAAAGTGCCGATCTATCAATTTTAGCGCAATCAGCTGGTATATCTCTAAACACTTTACAGAAGTATAATCCGGAGTTGAGACAATCGGCAACACCGGGTTCAAGCTACAAATTAAAGTTGCCAGTTGGGAAAAAAGAAATTTTTGAAAATAATTATAAAGCTTTGCCCGAGTCTAAAAAATTCGCTCCGCAATACGTATCTCATAAGGTTCGCAGTGGTGAGAATTTAGGTACTATATCAAAAAAATATAATGTCTCAATCCATGATATCGCATCAGTTAATAAAATTAGGAATCGGCACAATATAAAAGCAGGACAGCTCTTAACGATACCTGTCAGAGGTGGAGCGAATGTAAGTTATAGTAGTGGTACAACTCAAACTCCCTCAGGTGCTGTCAAGGAAATTTACACAGTAAAAAAAGGTGATACACTCGGACAAATTGCAGGAAATTTTAGAGTACAAGCCCGGGAAATAAGAACTTGGAATGGAATTAAGTACGGTGAATACATTCATCCCGGTCAAAAATTAACGCTTTGGGTAAAGAGAAGTTGAAACGGTTTTCCAAACAAGGTTCTCCAAATCGATGGATTTGGTTCAGTATTGGTTTAATAATTATATTATTTTTTATATTTCGTATTTTCAGTTCACCAACCTTCAGTGCCGGTATATTAGGAGGTGACAAAATTGCCATTGTCCGTTTAGAAGGGTTGATTATATCATCTGAACAGGTTAATAAGGAATTGGACGATTATTCGAAAAGGGCTGATATTAAGGCAATTGTATTGCGCATTAATAGCGGGGGAGGGGTAGTTGGCGCCTCGCAAGAAATTTACGAAAAAGTTAAAGATTTAAAAGGTAAAATACCTATTATTGTATCGGTTGATAATGTTGCAGCATCAGGAGCATATTATGCAGCACTTGAGAGTGAAATGATTATAGCTAACCATGGTTCGATTGTTGGAAGCATTGGAGTGATTTTGGACTATCCGGTATTTACAGGATTGTTTGATAAAATTGGATTACACGTAGAAACAGTAAAAAGCGGTGAATTAAAAGATTCAGGTTCTCCAACCAGACCAGTAAATAAAGCGGATCGTGAATATTTTCAAGCAGTTATCGATGATCAACACACACAATTTATTCAGGCTGTAGCTGATGGACGAAATTTATCGGTCGCAGAAGTCCGCAAAATTGCAGATGGCAGAATATTTACCGGGAATCAAGCTTTGAATTTAGCGTTGATAGACACGATAGGTACTCTCGAAGATGCCATCGCTATAGCAGGACAAATTGGTGGCATAAAAGGTACACCTAAAAAAGTTGAAATCAAGGAAAGACGTAAATCGGTATTCGATTTATTCTTTAGTAAAATACAACAAAATCTTGGAAGCCAAATTGGAGTGGTACCGGCATATACTTGGCGATAGGAGTAGAAAATGACCAAACAAGAAATAGTAGATAGCGTTTCTAGCGCTACTGGATTGACCAAGGTTGAGACTGAGACGGTAATGAATGGTATAATGGAGATAATAATTGACGCACTATCAAAAAACAAGCGAGTGGAATTGCGTGGATTTGGTACATTTGCAGTTAAGCACCGTTTACCAAAAAAAGCTCGTAATCCCGGAACAGGTGAAACTATATATTTAGAGGAGCGTCATGTTCCAACTTTTAAACCTGCAAAAAAAATGCGACTTAAAGTATTAAATAATTTGAAATGATTAAGGAGAATGAATGCCTAGCGGTAAAAAACGCAAAAAGCGCAAAATGAATACACATAAACGTAAAAAACGTTTACGCGCTAATCGTCATAAGAAGAATAAATAGGAGTTGAAATATGCGGCGAACTGCCGTCCATATAATTATTATCCAATTAACTTTTACAGTATCTCAACTGTTTGGTTGGGGATATGATGTTCATCGCCGAATTACCCGAGCAGCCGTTCAAGCCGTCTCCGGTGAATTCGGCGAATTCCTAAATATAAACATTGATAATGTGTCGTACCACGCTGCTGATCCTGATTTTTGGAAAGCAGTTGACCCTAATGAAGGTTTTCGTCATTTTATTGATGCTGACCTGTACGATGAATATCCTTTTGATAATATTCCTAGGAATATTGATAGTTTGTATTCTAAATATGGTGAGGATAATATCAGTCATTTTGGAATAGCGCCATGGAATATTGATGATTATTGCAATCGGTTGACCGAGGTATTTATGGCTGGACAATGGGAAGAATCAATGTTCACCATGGCTGCATTAAGTCATTATGTTGCGGATATCCATATGCCATTGCATACTTGCGCAAATTATAATGGTCAATTAACTGGAAACAATGGAATACATTTTCGATGGGAAACTCCAATGGTTCAACAATATGTAACATATATTGAACCATTAAATGAAGCAGAATTTATCAATGATCCAATGGAAACGTCTTTTAGCATTGTAAAGGAATCCTTCGGAGTACACAAACAATTACTTCACGCAGATTCAGTCGCCCGTGCTCCATTATCTAAAGTACAAGCTGATAGTCTTAACACATACGAAAATCTATCCTTTGAAGATGAATATTTATCAGTATTGTATTCTTTGACAGCGGAAATTGTACATGACAGATTGAATAAATCAGCTGAAAGAATTGCTTCTTATTGGTATACATGTTGGATTAATGCCGGTTCTCCTGCTGTACCAATAAAATAATATACTCATTAGTTACTTATTTTAATAGATGTCTGACACAAATAATTCGATTTCAGTTAGTCAATTAACTACTCAAATAAAGAATATTCTCGAATGTGAATTTGAAAGCATTTGGGTCTCCGGAGAGATTTCAAATTTTAAAAATCATTATTCCGGTCATATGTATTTTACATTAAAAGATGACTCAGCAGAAATAAAAGCTGTGATGTTTAAAGGATTTAATCAATATTTACGATTCAAACCGGAAGATGGAATGCAAGTATTGGCGAGCGGCAGAATATCTGTTTACGAGCAGAGGGGACAGTATCAAATAATTCTGAAACAATTAGAGCCATCGGGAATTGGAACTCTATATTTAGCATTTGAAGCTTTAAAAAAACAATTGTCAGAAGAAGGTTTATTTGCTATTGAAAGAAAAAAGGAACTCCCCAAATATCCCTCCTCAATTGGAGTTGTTACAAGTAAATCCAGCGCTGCTGTTCAAGACATATTTCAAATTTTGGAAAGACGTGCCCCCTTTGTTGATATTGTATTGCGACCTACAAAAGTACAGGGGGACGGTGCAGCAGCAGATATTGCACAAGCAATTATTGATTTCAATGATTATAATAAAGTCGATGTTATCCTAGTAGGACGTGGTGGTGGTTCATTAGAAGACCTATGGCCATTTAACGAGGAGATTGTTGCAAGAGCGATTAGTGCGTCCTCCATCCCGATAATATCTGCAGTGGGTCATGAAACAGACTATTCCATTTCGGATATGGTTGCTGATATGCGGGCTCCAACACCCTCAGCCGCTGCAGAAATTGTTAGTCCGTCAAGTTTAGATCTCCAAGATAATATTAACAGATACATAATAAGAATTGAATCATTTCTTAAAAATTTGATTGAACGAAAATGGCAAAATATTGATGAATTAATTAATCGCCATTCTCGACAGCAACCACAAAATATTATTGAATTGCAGAGGAAAGAATTAGCAAAAGTATCAACTCGCTTTATTAATTCAATAATGCAAAATAAAAAATATTGGGAAATGAATCTAAATCCGCTAACTGAAAAATTATTGGTTTTAAGTCCGCAAGCAATATTAGAGCGGGGCTATTCTGTTGCTTACAAATTACCAAATAGAACAATAATAAGAACTTCAGATGATATTGATGCAGGTCATGAATTTGAATTGATGACATCTAATGGTTCATTTACAGCAGAAAAAACAAGAGATTTAAAAACTCAACAATGAATTAACCAACTTTTGTAATTTAGATTATGACGAATAAGAAAAAAGATGTTGCCTTTGAAGAAGTATTTGCAAAATTAGAAGAAATAGTCAATCAGCTTGAATCCGGACAAGAGACCTTAGAAAAAAGTTTAGAATTATTTGAAGAAGGTATCAAGTTAAGTGAAGTTTGTCGGACTAAGTTGGATAATGCAGATCAAAAAATTAAAGGATTAATAAAAAAATCTGACAATTCCTTTGAATTAAAAGATGTAAAATGAATAAATCTAATAAATTTGCAATTTGGGGTAACACGGAAAAACATAAATTTTGGGATACACTGCCCGGTATCCTTGATTGGGCAAAAAATCACGAATTAACACCTTATCTAACAACCAGAATCGCTAAACAATTTAATAAAACCAAATATCCAGTAATAAACGGTGCAGATGACTTTATTAATATGGACTTTATCCTAACTTTGGGTGGAGATGGTACAATTTTATCAACTGCCCGGGCGGTAGAACATCGCAATACTCCAATTTTAGGAATACATTTAGGTGATTTGGGGTTTTTAGCAAAAGTTACCTTACCTGATTTATATAATAGACTTGATCAGGTGATTGCTGGAGATTTTTCAATCAGTGAGCATATGGTTCTTGAAGCAGAGATGTCCGCTAATGGTAAAACAATTACATCGCATGTTTTAAATGATGTTGTAGTAGATAATGGTAAAACGCATAGGATGGTTACCTTCATGGTGGAAGCAGATAATGGATTTATTGGAAAATATAAAGCGGATGGAATAATTGTAGCTACGCCAACCGGCTCTACGGCTTATTCACTTTCTGCCGGTGGGCCGATTGTTGAACCAACTGTTAAATCAATTATTGTAACTCCCATCTGTCCGCATTCGCTTACCTCAAGACCATTGGTTGTACCTGATTCTTCAGAAATAAAAATAACTTTTCCTGTAGACCCTGCAGAAGATATTGGAGTTACTTTAGATGGACAGATATTCCACGACTTTAAATATGACGCAATCCTAAAAGTAAGGAAAGGTAAATATACAATAAAATTTATAGATTTTGAAGATTGCAGTTATTACGAAACATTACGGAATAAAATGAACTGGGGAATCCGCGGAGACGAGTAATTAGTTAATTATATTTCGCAGTGCGGTGCGTAATCTGAATTACCAACTGCTTTATGCTGTCTCAGCATACAATCATCCATCACAACTAATAATCCGGCATCCTTGGCTAATTTTGCTGCTTCTTCATTAATTACACCATCCTGAAACCAAATCGCTTTAGCACCAATCTTAATTGCAGCTTCTGTGATAGGCATAACGTGCTCAGGTTTACGGAAAACATCAACAATATCAACCTTTACGGGTATATCTCTTAAAGTTGGATACGATTTTTCACCAAGTATTTCGGGATGAGCAGGATTAACCGGAATTATGGTATATCCAACACTTTGTAGATATCGGGCAACTCCATAACTTGGGCGGATCTCTTTGGGTGACAATCCCACAATAGCGATAGTCTTCATTGCTAATATTTTTTGGATTGTTTCTTTTTCATTCATTAGTTAATTCCATTCTTAATTATTGGTTTGATGACTATTTTTTAAAAATGTTACCCAAAACGTACCACATAATATTTGGATTTTCTTTAAGCCTACGTATCGAATAATCAAACCATGCTTCACCAAATGGAACATAATTGCGTACTTTATAACCTTTGTTCAGTAATTCCTGCAGTTTGTTTCCCATCGGCACACCGTATAAAACTTGGAACTCAAAACATTTCTTGGAAATTTTATTATCTGTGATCCAGTTATCAATTTTATCGATTAGAGGAATATCGTGCGTTGCAATGGCTACATACCCCTTTCCGTTGAGAATAGCTTTAGCATCTTCAAAGAGTCGTTCGCGAATCTCTTCCTTCTTCTGAAATGCAATTTTTTCGGATTCACGATAAATACCTTTACAGATTCGGCAATTAAATTTTTCAGAATCAAGATTATTTATATCATTTGCTGTACGGTGTAAGTAGGATTGTAAAACCATCCCCACCTTATCATATATAGCCAAACATTTCTGATAAATATGTATTGTAGAATCGGTGTAAGGAGAATTTTCCATATCAATACGCATAAAATTATTGTGTTCTTTTGCTTTTTGTAAGACACTCATCAAATTACTTTCGGCTAAAGTCGGATCTATCTCCATACCTAAATGGGTGGGCTTCAGAGATATATTGGCATTTAATTTTTCTTCAGCGATCCTATCATAAAGCGCACGATAATCATCTTTAATTTTATAAGATTCTTCTTTAGAATGGACATGTTCACCAAGGATGTCGATTGTTGCGACAAATCCTTTATCATTGAGGGTTTTAACAGTTTTTACAGCATCATCTACGCTTACACCGGCAACGTAAGGTGAGGCAAAAGGTTTAACGATCCATTTTGGAAAATGCGATAATATTTTTACAAGAATTGAATTTATTAGTTTCATAGTACAATGAATTTATCGAGTTAAGAGCGTTCGAAACAAAATCAAATTTAGATTTTTATGATATAATTTCTTAAAAACCTAACTTTGCCTTGACTGCAGAAAATACTAAGCTCTAAATTCGCAACTTCAATGGCTAAACCAGACAATGTATAGAGACTTCGGAACAATATTTTTATTTATTATAATTGGAGCGGTATTACTCATCGCTGCGCTCTTATTAGCAAAGATTCTATCTCCCGCACGACCATCAAAAAATAAATTATCAACTTATGAATGCGGAGAGGAAGTTGAGGGTTCTTCTTGGGTTCAGTTTAATATTCGTTACTATGTTATTGCTTTAATATTTATCATATTTGATGTTGAAGTTTTATTTCTATTTCCATGGGCGGTTGTGTACAAAGACTTGGGTTGGCTTGCTTTTATTGAAATGACAATATTCTTGCTTATCCTCATTGTTGGTTTGATTTATGTTTGGAAAAAGGGCGATTTGGATTGGGTGAAATATAAAGTTAAGTATGGACAAGGAAGATATCAAAAATTAACAAAAGAGAAAGCTTAGGGGTAGATGGGTTTTTTAGAAAATAGATTCGAAGATAATATTATTACAGCTAAAGTTGATCAATTGCTTAGTTGGGCAAGATCTACCTCCGCTTGGTATTTTCAATTTGGATTGGCATGTTGCGCAATTGAAATGATGGCGACTGCTGCAAGTCGACATGATCTCGAACGCATTGGAATGATGCCGCGTTCTTCGCCACGTCAAGCAGATGTGATGATCGTAGCCGGAACTGTAACTTTAAAAATGGCATCCCGCGTTAAATTATTGTATGATCAAATGGCAGATCCTAAATACGTTATTTCAATGGGGAGTTGCGCAAATAGCGGCGGACCTTATTCAAGACAAGGCTATCATGTGTTAAAAGGTGTAGACCAAATAATTCCAGTAGACGTTTATATACCCGGATGTCCGCCAAGACCTGAGTCTCTGATAGAGGGTTTATTAAAGCTTCAGGAAAAAATTAGACACGAAAGACCACTTACTAAGAATAAATGATCATCAATCAAAAAGTCAGTGATTTAATTGAGTTGAATTTTACCGGTGTGGTTATAGTATCTGAGGAACCGCAAAATGAATTCATTCAAATTCAGTCTGAAAAATGGTTGGATGTTGCAAAATATATCAAAACTGATTCTGAACTTAAATTTGATTCTTGTCAGTGTATAACCGGCGTGGATTTGGGGGAAGATAAAGATTTTGAAGTTCGTTATAATTTCCATTCCATGAAGTTAAAACATAAGATTGAAATCCGCATCGCTATAGAGCGTAAAAAGCCGAGTGTTTCTTCTATTGAGCAAGTCTGGCGCGGCGCAGACTGGCTTGAACGTGAAGTTTATGATATGTATGGTATCCGGTTTAAAGGACATCGCGATTTGCGTAGAATGTTATTACCTGAAGATTGGAAGGGTTGGCCGTTGCGCAAGGATTATAAAACACCGAACATATATAATGGAATGAAAGTTCCAAAAGTGAGAAAAGGATGGGATTAATTCACGCCGAGGAAATGACCCTAAATATTGGACCTCAACATCCAAGTACGCACGGTGTTTTACGTTTAAAAGTTAAAACCGATGGTGAAATTATATCTGAGATAACTCCGGTAATTGGATATCTGCATCGCTGTTTTGAAAAACATTGCGAAAATTTAAGTTACGAACAGGTTATTCCGTTTACAGACCGTTGCGATTATATCGCTGCAATGAATAACAGCTTTGGATATGTTCTGGCAGTTGAAAAATTGATGGAAATTCAAGTGCCGGAACGCGTCGAATATATCCGAGTAATTATGGCTGAATATAATCGGATTGCAAGTCATTTATTGGCATTGGGGACCTTTGGATTAGATGTTGGTGCTTACACACCATTTTTATATATGTTCCGTGATCGCGAACGGATCTTAGATCTATTTGAACTTACTTGCGGGGCACGGTTACTATATAATTATATGTGGATTGGCGGTGTTTCACACGATCTGCCGGTTGGTTTTATGGAAGCATCATATCGATTCTTGGATGAATTTGAAAAGAACATAACCGAATACCATAATATATTATCATATAATAAAATATTCATTGAAAGAAGTGCCGATGTAGGTACTATGCCGAAAGAAGTTGCAATAGATTACGGTGTAACAGGTCCAAATCTACGCGGTTCGGGCGTTAAGTGGGATCTGCGCAAGGACGAACCATATTCCATTTATGATAAGTTTATATTCAACGTACCGGTTGGCAAAGGTTTGATGGGTTCAGTAGGAGATTGTTGGGATAGGTATTGGGTGCGTGCCGAGGAGATGAAGGAAAGTGTTAATATTATTCGTCAAGCTTTAGATAAGATGCCTCGTAAAGGTGATGTACATGAAGCGTTGCCAAAAAAAGTACGTCCACTCAAAGGATCAATTTACTATCGGACTGAGTCACCAAGAGGTGATTTAGGATATTATATAATTAGTGATGGAAGTTCAACACCACTAAGAGTTAAAATGCGTTCCCCGGCATTTACAGCGTTAAGTGCCTTAAGCGAAATTGCAACGGGTTGGATGCTTTCGGATGTACTAGTAATTCTTGGAAGTTTGGATATTGTTTTAGGTGAAATAGATCGATGACGATTGATAATCTAATTATATGGTTTCAGTCTTGGCTTCCTTTTAATATCAATATAATTGCGTTATTCATTGCGGCAGTATTAATTACCGCGTTAGTTATTTTTGCAATTATGGCAGTAAATGCATTGGTTGCTGTGTATGCCGAAAGAAAGATTTCAGCATTTATGCAAGATAGGATTGGACCAATGGGTCAAGGACCCGGGCTACATGCAGGTAAATGGGGTTTATTACAAACTGTCGCTGATACAATTAAGCTAATTCTAAAAGAAGATATTATTCCCAAAGCCGCTGATAAAAAACTATTTATAATTGCGCCGTTCATTATCTTCTTAGGTGCTTTTATCGCTTTGGCTGCGATGCCATTTGGACCGTACTTAATTGCCTCAGATATGAACATCGGCATTTTTTATATTCTTGCGGTAAGTTCATTTGGAGTTATAGGTATAATTCTTGCTGCTTGGTCATCCGATAATAAATGGTCATTATACGGTGGAATGCGATCGGCTGCACAAATTATCAGTTACGAAATTCCCGCAGCGCTGTCTTTGATTGCAGTATTATTACTTACAGGAACTTTAAGCATGCAAGGCATAATCGAGAGTCAAGCAGGAACTGTATGGGGATTTTTGCCGAATTGGAATATTTTTAACAATCCATTTTCATTGCTAGCATTCTTTATTTATTTCGTCGCCGGTGTTGCTGAAACCAATAGAACTCCATTTGATATTCCAGAAGCGGAATCGGAACTTGTTGCAGGATTCCACACAGAATATTCCGGTATGCGATGGGCCTTCTTCTTTTTGAGCGAATATGGTAATATGTTAGTGGTCAGCGGAATTACAGTAGTGGCTTTCCTTGGTGGTTGGCAAAGTCCTGTTCAAGGTGCAATGGAAGGAGCTTGGTGGGGACTGTTTTGGTTCCTGACTAAAATGACCGCAGTAATTTTTGTCATGATATGGTTCCGCTGGACATTCCCAAGATTGCGTGTTGATCAATTAATGACAGTTGCGTGGAAAATATTGTTACCAATTGCGTTTTTTAATCTATTTGGTGTTGCGATTTGGACATTAATAGTCGGATAAAATGAAAGAATATTTTAAAAATATATGGCAAACTGTTAATACTCTCTTAACCGGATTGGGAATTACTTTAATGCATATGTTTAAAGCTCGAAAGGGCAATGTGACTTTACAGTATCCGGAAGAAAAATGGCCAAGACCTGAGCGGAATATTGGATTTGATCTTAAAAATTATAATGTTATTCGCTCAAAACTACATGTTGATATTGATGATTGTATCGGATGTCGTAAATGTGAGCGAGCCTGTCCCGTTAGTTGTATAAAAATAGATACTTTGAAAGTTCCGAAAGATACTGACCTGGGGTTGACTTCCGGCGGAACTTCAAAAAGGTTACTCGTTTCTCGTTTTGATATTGACATGACTGAATGCATGTTCTGCAATCTTTGCGTATATCCCTGTCCTGAAGATTGCATTTTTATGACGGGTGGCCCAAATTCCGAAAAACAGCCGCTTGATTATGAATATTCACAATATGATCGAAATAAATTAATATTCAAATTTTCAAATATTAGTAATAAAGATATCAAAAGACTTACAGCTCCTCCACCTGTTCAGCAGGAGATTTTAACAAAATGATTAATATTGTATTTTGGTTTTTTGTTGTAATGACTATTGCTGCGGCATTCTTGGTAGTTTTATCTAAAAATTTAGTATATGCCGCTATCGCATTATTAGTAACATTATTAGGTGTTGCCACTATGTACATATTCTTATGGGCTGATTTTATGGCAGGTACGCAGGTCATGATTTATATCGGCGGCATTCTAATTTTATTATTATTTGGAATTATGCTTACCCACAGAATAACTTCTGTTCAAATATCTCATACCAATGTTCAAAGAGGTGTCGGCGCGCTGATTGTGCTCGTATTATTTGGAGGATTAGCTTGGATGATAAATATTACTCCCTGGTTAGAATTTGCATCTGAGGAACCTGTGCAAACAGTACACAGCATAGGAATGTTGTTGATGACTGATTTTCTATTACCATTCGAAGTAGCTTCTGTTTTATTACTAGGTGCTCTTATAGGAGCTGCGGTTTTAGCAAGGAAAGAAAGCTGATGGATTCCTTACAAATTTATTTGACATTAGCAGCTATATTGTTTTCCTTGGGTATGTTTGCTGTAATGACTAGACGCAACGCGATAGCAATTTTAATGGGAATTGAACTTATTTTAAATGCTGCAAATCTGAACTTCATCGCTTTTGCGCGATTTGGAGGAATGAATTTAACGGGTCATATTTTTGCAATATTTGTAATTGTATTAGCTGCAGCTGAAGTGGCGGTTGCTTTGGCAATCATTATTAACCTATATCAAAATTTTAAGTCCATCAATGTTGATGAAGCTCAGCAAATGAAACAATGAATATTTTCTTACAATATTCTCTATTGATTTATTTTTTACCGCTGATTGCCTTTGGTATTCAAATATTTATTGGCAAACGGTTACCGCGCCAAGGCGATTGGGTATCGATAAGCGCTGTGCTCGCAACATTGGTATTGTCAATTGCGTTGTTTGCTGGAATGTTGTTGGATTATAATCCTGATTTCAAACAGAACTTCTCATTTACTTGGCTCGAAACCGTCAATTTTAAAATTTCGATGGGTTTTTTAATCGATAATATCACAATAATAATGCTCTTGGTAGTCTCAATTGTTTCATCGGCAAGTCATATTTTCTCATTAAAATATATGGAAGGCGATCCGCGCTACTCTAGATTTTATGCTTATCTGTCATTATTCACTTTCAGTATGAACGGAATCGTATTAGCCAATAGCTTAATGTTATTATATATGAGTTGGGAGTTAGTTGGTTTAAGTTCATATTTATTGATTGGATTTTGGTTTGAAAAAGATTCAGCTGCCAATGCAGGGAAGAAAGCCTTTCTTACAAACCGAGTTGGAGATATCGGGTTTTTTATTGGAATAATGTTACTGTTTACGGCAATTGGTTCATTCTCATATGCTGATGTTTTCTCAGGAGTTGCTGCAGGAAAAATTACAGGTAATTTACTTACCCTAGCCGGTATCGGATTATTTATGGGAGCAGTAGGAAAATCTGCTCAGTTCCCATTGCATATTTGGTTACCGGATGCCATGGAAGGTCCAACTCCCGTATCGGCATTGATACATGCGGCAACTATGGTTGCAGCCGGTGTATTTATGATGGTAAGAGTATTCCCCATACTAACTCTCGACGCATTGATTATAATAGCTTATATTGGTGGATTTACCGCATTCTTTGCTGCTACAATAGCAATTACTCGTACAGATATTAAGCAAGTATTGGCGTACTCAACACTTAGCCAACTAGGCTATATGATTATGGCAATTGGAACCGGAGCTTATACTGCAGCATTTTTCCATCTTGTTATTCATGCCATGTTCAAAGCAAATCTTTTTTATGGCGCAGGAAGTGTAATTCATGGAATGCATCATTCTCTGCATAAGTTGAATGACCATAAAACGGATGCGCAAGATATGCGCAATATGGGAGGTTTACGCACAAAAATGCCTGTAACCTATTGGGCTATGCTAATTTCTTCGTTAGCCATTTCCGGTGTTCCGTTATTTTCAGGTTTCCTGTCCAAGGATGCAATATTGGCAGGTACTTTAGCATTGGTTGAAAGAACACACTCACACCACATTTTGCTATTCTTTGGATTTGGTGCAGCGCTGATTACAGCATTCTACATGTTTAGAATGATATTCTTAACATTTCATAATGATCCCCAAAAGCCAAAAATATTCGCACACATTAAGGAATCTCCAACTGCAATGTTGATTCCGCTTGTCGTTTTAAGTTTCTTAAGCATATTTATTTTTTATACTTTACCAAACGTCAATCCTCTATCAGACCAAGGATGGTTCTCTCATTTGATTGAGCCACAGGAATCTCTGGTTCTCGGAAATTTTAATCCATCTGTGCATGAGATTGAAGAAAGTTTACACCACAGTCATATTCCAGCAATGATAACATCGCTAATTGTAGCGAGTTTAGGATTATTGTTGGCATGGTTTATGTATTTTAAAAAGATTCTTTCGGCGGAAGTATGGACAAAACGATTGAGGCCATTGTACAATCTATCTTTTAATAAATATTATATTGATGAATTGTACGACAAGTTTTTATATCAACCATTCTTGAAGTTAGCTGATTGGGTGGCATATCTTGATTGGGATATTTATGATAAATATGTAATAAATGGATTTGGAAGAGTTACCGAATGGGTTGCTAAAATTGTTGGAATAGCCGATTATGAAGGACTTGACCAGGGAATAGTTGATAGTTTTGGAAGGAATACTCAAAGAATGGGTCATTCATTGAGAAAAATACAAACCGGAAAGATTCAAAATTACGTGTTGTTTGCAGCATTAGCGGTAGTCATCTTATTAATAATACAAATGTTATGATAAGATATAAAACCAAGATTTCAGAGGAATTATTATGGATTTAAATATTTTAAGTCTACTTGTTTGGATACCAATTATTGGAATGCTCGGCATTGCTTTTGTACCAAGGGACAAGGTTGATGTAATTAAAATAATTGCTGCGGTTGCTACCGGAATGCAATTATTCCTGGCAATTTTATTGTGGATGCAATTCGATAAAACAAGTGGTGGAATCCAATTTATGGAACGATACTATTGGATTCCATCATTTAATATATTTTATACTTTAGGTGTTGATGGTCTGAGTTTACCGATGGTAGTGTTGACTCCTTTATTATCATTTTTGTCGGTATTCGTAAGTTGGAATACCAAAAAAGCTGTTAAGGGCTTTTTTGCCCTATTTTTACTTTTAGATACTGGTATGATGGGAGTGTTTCTATCCTTAGACTTCTTCTTATTTTATGTTTTTTGGGAAGTAATGTTACTACCAATGTATTTCTTAATTGGTATGTGGGGTGGTCCGCAACGTGTTTATGCTGCTATTAAATTTTTCTTATTTACTTTAGTTGGTTCAGTTTTAATGTTGATTGCAATTTTAGCATTGTACTTTACTTGTGGACAGACCTTTGACATGCTAACATTGATGCAAACAGCGCCGGAAGCATTAAATGGTGTTTTGTGGTGGGGAATGAGTGCCATCAAAGTAATTTGGATTTTATTATTTGTCGGATTTGCGATCAAAGTTCCTGTATTTCCTTTCCACACTTGGTTGCCACTTGCTCATGTTGAAGCACCCACAGCAATCTCAGTTATACTTGCAGGTGTATTGTTAAAAATGGGACTTTACGGAATGCTGCGAGTCAATTACGGCATGCTGCCTGAAGCGGTTTGGTGGTTTGCAGGAGCTTTGGCGGTGCTGGGAGTTATTAACGTTATTTGGGGAGGTTTTGCCGCATTAGCACAAACAGATCTGAAAAAAATGGTGGCGTATTCGAGTATTAATCATTTGGGGTATGCCTTAATGGGTATGGCAGCAGTAATCGCCGCCGGCGCTGCAAATGGTAACAATTACGCCGCCGCCGAAGCTGGGATGAGTGGCGCAATTTTTCAAATGTTTAATCATGGTACAATATCGGCTATGCTGTTTATAATTGCTGGTGTGGTTTATGATAGGGCACATCATCGTGAAATAGCCGGTTTTGGAGGTTTGGCAAAGCAAATGCCAATTTATGCTGGAGTAGCTGCAATTGCATTCTTTGCTGGACTTGGTTTGCCGGCATTGTCGGGATTTATAAGTGAATTCATGTGCTTTGTTGGTGCCTTCCCTGTCTTCCGTACAATTGTAATAATTGGTACCGTGGGTATTTTAATTAATGCTACATATTTTCTGCGTGCCTATCAAAAAATATTCTTTGGACCTTTAAACGAAAAATATAAAGATATGCCCGAAATTACCAGTAGGGAATTATTCACACTTATTCCTTTAGCAGTTATTACATTTATATTAGGTGTATATCCGGCTCCTTTCTTGAATGTGATCAGTGCAACAGTTTCGGGAATTATTGAGCATGTTGTGAATCTCGGTGGAACAGTAGGAATTTTCTAGTATTGTGAACATAATGAACAATTTAAATAGCATAAAACTGTTTGTTCCTGAAATCATAATCGTTATAACGATATTAGCCGGAATAATAGCTGATCTGTTCTATTCTAATAAAAGATCGTATTTAAGCGGATATTGGATTTTGGGTGGTTTGATTTTATCATTACTAACTATTCTATTTCATAATCCACAAAATGTAACCACACTATTTAATGATATGGTTACGAGAGATCCGTTTGCGATATACTTCAAATTAATTATTCTGATGGCGTCAATTCTTATTGTGATAATTAGTAGATATAATAAAGAATTTACAGATTACCGCGTAGGCGAGTATTTTGTTTTACTAACTATTATGGTATTCGGAATGTTTTTAATGGTCTCCGCTGTTGATACCATATTGCTATACTTGGCAATTGAGATAGTGTCCATCATGTCTTTTATATTAGCAGGATATCTTAAGTCTGAGCGGAGTTCAAATGAATCAGCTTTAAAATATGTTATTTATGGAGCATTTTCATCAGGATTAATGCTTTTTGGGTTTAGTATTTTATTCGGATTGACCGGCTCTACTAAGTTGTGTTTTATTGGATACAGCCTTGCTACATTAGACGGTGGTGCAAATTTTGCTTTGATCATTTCATTTGTTCTCCTTCTTGCCGGATTTGCGTATAAAATATCTGTAGTACCATTTCATTTTTGGACACCCGATGTTTATGAAGGTGCTCCAACAACAATCACCGCATTTTTATCAGTCGCACCTAAAGCTGCCGGTTTTGCGGTCGTAATACGATTCTTCCACATTGTATTTGGTGATTCCGGGGCACTAAATGCCGGGAACTGGCTAACTCAAACAGAACTACCGTGGGCTCAAATATTAGCACTTCTTGCAGTTCTAACTATGACGCTTGGTAATGTGGTTGCTATTCAACAAGATAATATAAAAAGGATGCTTGCTTATTCCAGCATTGCCCATGCAGGATATATGTTAATGGTATTACCAGTTTTATCGAGTGATAGTATTTTTGCAGTAATGTTCTATCTATTTGTATATATATTGATGAACCTTGGTGCGTTCTTTATAATTATGACTGTAAAGAATATTACCGGTGGTGAGTCAATCAATGATTTTAAAGGATTAGGTTGGAAAATGCCAATTGTGGGAATAGCGATGACGGTTTTCATGTTCTCTCTGACGGGATTGCCACCAACCGCAGGATTTATTGGTAAATTTTATCTTTTTGCAGCACTGATTAAAGGTGGGACTCAATTTTACTGGTTAGCAATTGTTGGTGCAATAAATAGTGTTATATCTTTGTATTATTATATGCGAGTTGTAAAAGTGATGTATTTTGATGGCGAGCGTCAGGAAACTATTATCAAACCAATTATGCCGATTACACTTATTTTAATATTTTTAGCAATTTCAACAATAATCTTTGGAATTTACTGGTCTCCGATAGCAGATTGGGTTAGAAATTCACTTATATTTTATGTTGCGAGTTTGTAATATTATCAACGGAAAATCCAAATAATATATGACACAGATTAAAATAAGAAAGGGGCATTCTATTAGAATTGCAGGTGTTCCTCAAAATGAAATACTGACAAATTTATCAACAGTTGAAGTTGGGCTTAATCCAATTGAATACAAATATGTAAAACCAAAATTACTTGTAAAAGAAGGTGACCATGTTGAAATCGGTACACCTTTGTTTTTTAATAAAGAAAATACTGATCAAAAGTGGGGTGCACCCGGTTCAGGTACAATTTGTAAGATACAATACGGACCAAGGCGAGTTATTGAGAAAATTGTGATTAAACTTGATAAACCTGAAAAAGGATTTTCACAAAAGCCTATTACTTTAAACGCCACTACCAAATTAAAACGAGAAGAAATTAAGTCTTTATTATCTGAATCAAATTTATGGCATTTAATTAGACAAAGACCGTTTAATCAAGGTGCAAATCCTGCAGATGAACCACGTGATATATTTATTTCAGTACTAAATACAGCACCATTGGCACCGAATTTGGAATTAGTTCTCAATGGCCAAAAAGATGCACTCCAAGCAGGTATTAATGTTCTGAAAGGCTTAACTGATGGGGATGTAAATATTTGTATTTCGTCAAATAATCAAATAGAAGAATTAACAGGATTGGATAATTGTAAATTACATAAAATCAGCGGACCGCACCCGGCTGGAAATGTTGGAATACAAATTCATCATATTTTTCCATTGAAACCGGATGATATTGTTTGGACTGTTAATTTTCAGCATGTAATTATTTTAGGAAGATTATTTTTAAAGGGAGCAATTGATCCATCAATTATAGTATCAATTGGTGGCCCAGGTGCCAAGAATCCAATTCATGTTAAAACTAGGATTGGCACTAAAATAGATACTCTAATAAAAGACCAATTAAAAGATGGTGAATGTAGAATCATTAGCGGTGATGTTCTAACGGGTAGAAATGTCGAAAAAGATGACTGTCTCGGATTTTATGACACAATAATTTCAATTTTGCCGATTGACCTCTCCAGACCATTCTTAGGATGGCTTCAGCCTGGATCATCTAAGAAATCTTATAGTTTATCAAATTCATTTTTCTCTTTCGGAAGAAAATTATTCAATTTCACTACTAAGCAGAATGGAAGTAAAAGAGCTTTAGTACCAATTAATGCTTGGGAAGATGTATTGCCGATGGATATTCTACCAAATCCATTATATCGTAGTATTTTGGCTGCTGATATTGAAGAGATGACGCAACTCGGTATTTTAGAATGTGATGAAGAAGATTTTGCATTATGCAGCTTTGCCTGTCCGAGCAAAATTGATGTTGGTGAAGCAATTCGTAAGGGTTTAGATATTATGAGAACGGAAGGTTAGGATGAAATTTTTAAGAAATATTTATAAAAAAGCTCATCCACATTTTGCCGAAGGTGGTAAGTTGAGTAGATTTTTTCCGTTTTTTGAGGCAGTCGATACACTAACTTTTTGGACTGATGAGCAAACTAAATCCGGCCCTCATATTCGTGATAGTCTAGATCTAAAACGAACGATGATTATTGTACTTATTGCTTTGTTACCAACAACAATATTCGGAATTGTAAATACTGGTTATCAACAAGCACTAGCGTTGGGAATATCTCAAGGTTGGTTAGATAATTTTTGGGTAGGATTACAATCATATTTACCAATAATGATAGTAGGTTATGCAACCGGATTCTTTTGGGAGCTACTGTTTCCAATAATACGGAAACAGGAAGTCGATGAAGGGTTTTTTGTGACCGGATGGTTGATCCCGTTAATTCTTCCTCCGACGATTCCGCTATGGCAGGTTGTTGTTGCTACAAGTTTTGGTATGGTGATAGGTAAGATGATTTTTGGCGGTACAGGTAAGAATATATTTAATCCGGCATTAGTGACAAGAGCGTTTTTATTCTTTGCCTATCCTGGGAATATATCAGGTGATGAAGTTTGGATAAAAGCCGCTGATGGTTTTTCAGGCGCTACACCATTAGCAGTACCAGCTGCTCAATCCGGCCGTGATGCTGTAAGTTTATTGAATAGTTTTACACTGTTTGACTATTCTTGGTTAAATATGTTTATTGGATGGATACCCGGCTCAGTAGGAGAAACATCAGCTTTAGCGATATTGATCGGTGCTGCGATATTGATATATACAAAAATAGGATCATGGCGTATAATCACCGGTTCGATTATTGGATTAGTTGTCACAGCCATTTTTACAAATTTATTGGCAGGTAATTCCACAAATACAATGTTAACATTGCCCGCACATTACCATTTAGTTATGGGGGGATTTTTATTTGGTACTGTATTTATGGCAACCGACCCGGTTTCTGCTGCCTATACAAATCGGGGTCGTTGGATTTATGGATTTATGATTGGTTTCTTAACTGTAATAATTCGTTCCATGAATCCTGCCTATCCCGAAGGTAC
>Ga0316201_10000151_pt1 | contig 32148 bp, 27 predicted proteins | sample CS6wburrow_MG_FD_204516 | JGI IMG/M metagenome (GOLD analysis project Ga0316201, IMG submission 204516) | Coastal sediment microbial communities from Delaware Bay, Delaware, United States - CS-6 worm burrow | ecosystem: Environmental > Aquatic > Marine > Coastal > Sediment | place: USA...
TCGATGATCCTTCGCAGGCACGCATCGTCGACAGTCCTGCTGTTTTTGCCGATCCGGAGACCGGTGTGCTGGCCGGCCTGTGGCGCGGCGGCGATCATGGCGACGAAACTCAGGATACGAGCCAAACCGACCAGTGCCACGACATTACCGTTTTCCCATCCGCAAAGATCGCCGGCGGCGCGTGCTCCGGCAACGGCATCCTGTTTGATATTTCAGATCCGTTGAAACCGCAGCGCATGGACGAAGTGGTCGACACGGGCTTTGCCTACTGGCACTCGGCAACCTTCAACAACGACGGCACGAAGGTCATCTTCACGGACGAGTGGGGCGGCGGCGGCCGAGCGCGGTGTCGTGCCTTCGATCCGCTGACATGGGGCGCGGATGCGATCTACGATATCGTCGATGGACAGCTCCAGTTCCGCAGCTACTTCAAGCTGCCCGCGCCGCAGGTCGAGCAAGAGAACTGTGTGGCCCATAATGGCTCCATCGTACCGGTGCCCGGCCGCGATATTTTCGTGCAGGCTTGGTACCAGGGCGGCATCTCGATTGTCGATTTCACCGACTCGGCCAACCCGGTCGAGATTGCCTACTTCGATCGCGGCCCGATCGACGCTGAGGATATGGTCGTCGGTGGTTTCTGGTCGGTTTACTGGTACGACGGCTCGATCTACGGCACAGAAATCGTACGTGGACTCGATGTGTTCAAGCTGTTACCCAGCGAACACCTTTCAGAAAATGAAGTCGCCGCTGCGTTGCTGGCCGATCAGGGGGACGTGTTCAACCCGCAGCAACAGTTCCCGGTCACATGGCCGGCGGAGCCCGTGGTTGCGCGCGCCTATCTCGATCAGCTCGAGCGCAGCAAGTCGGTCTCGGATACATTGCTCGCCGACCTCGTTACGGCGCTGGACGACTCGGCAGCGAAGCTTCAGGACGGTGCAACGGACAAGAAGCTGTCCAAGAAGCTGAAGTCGTTGGCGGCTTCCGTGAAGAAGGGTGGAGGCGACGCAGTTACTGAGAAACGGCGTGCGGCACTGGCCGATACGCTTGGTGGAATCGCGGCGAGACTGCGCTAGACAACAAATGAACAAATGGGGACATTCCTAATTTAATGTATTAGTACATTAAATTAGGAATGTCCCCAATCATCGCTTAGAAGCCGAGCGTCTGTAGCGCTGTCGATATGCGTGATCGCATAGCGTCAGACTTCATTGGAAATGCCTGGAAGAAATCCTCGCGTGTGAGACGCGCATTGCGCGCCCGCACGTCGTTCGCCCAATCCGTGGCGAGGGTTTCGTTGCCAGCCAACATTTGCGCCGCGGCCGCGATCATGGCTATCAGTGCATGTGCGCCGGGCGATCGTGCGGCGCGCTCGGTCCAGGTAATGGCTTCATCGTCTTCGCCGCCCGCCATGTGGGTCAGGCCACGCGCGCCAAGCATGGCGTAGTACAGCGGATCCAGAGGACTCAGGCGCATTGCGAGGTTGACGTGTTCGCGTGCCTCATCGGCGCTGCCTGCCATGGTCTCCGTCCAGGCACGGGCATAGATGCCCTGCGCGTAGTTGGGGCTGAGCGACGTTGCACGTTCCAGCCAGGTCAATGCCCGGTCGAGGTCGCCCTCCAGCCAGAACGTGCGCCCCATCGTGAAGTTGACGAATGGGTCTAACTGATCAATATCGATGCCGCGTTGCGCACAGCTTCGTGCCAATACTATCTCCCCGGTGACATTGTCAGTCTGTCGCAAGAACGCGTTCTGGAAATGTACGAAAGAGAGCCCAGCGTGCGCCCGGGCGAAGTTAGGGTCTTGTTGGACGGCGTGCCCGAAGAGTTCCGCTGCTTTCGCGTTATCGGTTCGGTTGAATCGATAGATGTACTGCAGGCCAAGATGATACGCCGACCACGCGTCGAGGTTGTCGGTGCTCGCCAGGCGTGCATCGGCAGCCTCGTGCATCGGTATCTGGATTTCCAGTGAGGTCAGGATGTTTGCGCGGATCTCCGCCCGAAGAGCATGCAAGTCGTCGATACCGCCGGAAAAGCGCTCCCCCCATACCACTTCGCCATCGCGTGTATCGACGAGTTCCGTCGTTACGGTGAGGCGCTGTCCGGTGACCTCAACGGTGCCGGATAGGCAATAGCGAACGTTAAGTAAACGACCGACCTCGCGAAGGTCGAGGTCATCTCCGCGCAGGCGAAATGACGATCCGCGGGCAATGACAAACAGCCAGCGCAGGCGCGCCAGCTCCGTGATCAGTTCGTGCGGCAGGCCGTCGGCAATCGTTTCGTAAGGGCCGGTCTCGCCAATCTGGCGAAACGGAAGAACGGCGATCGACGGGCGCCTTGCTGGTTCGCTTCTCGAGGAATCCACTGCGGCAAGCGCACCATCGTCTTGCCCGTCGTTGATTCCGGCGGTTACTGTGACCTTATCGTGCTCGACGCGCACGTCCGCGACAAAGCGAAAGCCCTTGCCATGCACTGTTCGGATGTATCGCTGTGTACGACCATCGTCGTCCAGCAGCTTGCGAAGCGACTTCACCCGACTGGCCAGTGCCGAGTCCGTGACAATGCGCCCGTCCCAGACGTTTTCGAAGATCTCATCCTTGGAAACGAGCCGCTCGCGGTGCTCTAAAAGGAAAGCCAGCAAGGCGAATATCTGCGGTTGCAGGGAACGCAGTTGTCCATCCGCCCGAAACTCAGCTTTTGCCAGGTCGAGCTCGAAGGGGCCGAAGGCGTAAATCATGGTCATGAGGATAGAACAGTCCGGCCCTGTGACCTAGAAATGTTCAGAATATTTCCATGGGATGTACAAGCTCTGAAGACTCGCGACACGTTTAAATACGTCCATTGGCGACGCGGTCGCCGCGACACAAACCACTGAGGAGATTGATATGCCACTCGTAACAATAGATGTCATCAAGGACGTTTTCACGCCGGAGCAGAAAGAACAGCTGATCGAAAAGGTCACCGCTGCCATGATCGAGGTGGAGGGCGAAAACATGCGCCCGGTAACCTGGGTCCGCATCAAGGAATTCGAGGGCGGCGACTGGGCGATCGGCGGACAACGACTGGCGGCGTCCGACGTGCAGGCAATGGCGAAGGGAAAAGCCGCCTAGACACCGAGTAGTCCGGGGGCAGACGGGGACATTCTACTAAGTAGAATGTCCCCATTCTTCAGAGCTTGCCGAGCTCCTCGGCGGACAGCTCTGCGATGTTCAACGAAGCCGGCGTGCGTAGCTCCTCGCCGGCGTAGTCGCGTGCCATCAGCACCGATGCCACCTGGATGATGGCATCCATGGTTGGCGTCTCGACGCCGACCTGGCGACCCAGCTGCGACATGAACACGAGGCCGTAACCCACATCCTCATGCAGGTAGCGATGGTCCAGCTGCGGCTGTGCACCGATGCCCTTGAAGCCGGGCGCGTTGCGGTAGGCCTCGCCATAGTTGTCTGCCAGCATGTAACCCTGGCGCATGCCCATAACAGGATCGGGCAGGATGGTAACGCCCATGCGGGCGCCGATCGCGATGCGCTCCCTGTCGAGGCCCTCAATAAGCCGACCCGTCGAATCACTCACGCCTTCCTCATAGAACAGGAAGTCACCGCCGGTACCTTCGATACGCGCGGCGTTTGCCAACGTGACCGCAGGATGGATAACCGGGTTGGCGTTCTGCAGGCTGGTCTGCATGATGCTTTCCGCCGGTTCCATGCTCGGATAGACGTCTGCGATGAGCTCAAGCACAGCTTGCGTATGCTCGCCTGGAAGGGCAGCCAGTAAGTTGCCCGCCTTGAGCTTGAGAAATACGCGAATGCGACCCGGCTCTGTAAGTCGGACGGCATAGTGCAGTGTCGATGTCTCTGCGACTCGAATGCTGTCGTCCGCCACGTCGAGTCCGGCGGCCTTCTTGAACGCAAGTGCGCCGCCGCAGGAACACGGGCTGACGATAACGGTCTGGCCTGCCTGCAGCTTGCCGGCCACGGCCTTGCCGAACGGTGTTGTGCTGTATGCGGGGCCCACGACGTAGATCAGTTCTGCACCGTCAATCGTTGCGTCGACGTCATGGCTCGCGCTTGAAATGGCACCGAATCCGGATATGTCGCCTTCCGCATGAATGCCCTGCTGATCCGCGATCTTCGCGATGTTCTCCGGAAACTCAGGAAAATCGAAAAGGCGGACATCGTGTCCGAACGATGCACAGTCAAACGCGACGGCCGTACCGCCGGCACCTGCTCCGAGAACTGCAATCTTCACTGCTACACTCCTTGAATGGTCGAACACGTTGCTTCGCACATACGATCGCATGGCGTAAGCACGGCATTATAACAATCCGCCATTCGGCCCGCGTACGTACAAGCCTGTGGTTTAATAGCGGCGAAGCGAAGAAGAACACCAACACACGCCGCCTGCGATTCTTATCCTGACAATCAACGGCCGTAACAAGAACAAGTCAATGAGTGACCCTGAATGAGCGATCCTGGCTGGATTTCCGTATTGCCGCCCCTCCTGGCTATCGTGCTGGCGATCTGGAGCAAGCAAGTGATTCTCTCGCTGTTCGCCGGCATCTGGATGGGGCACACGCTGCTGAACCAGTTCAATCCGCTAACAGGTCTTGGGCAGGGGCTCGACGGCGTGATCAACGTGTTTACCGATCCCGGCGACGCGCGGGTGCTTATTTTTACACTGCTGATAGGGCCTCTGATTGCGACGATAGAGCACTCTGGCGGCGTCCGCGGTTTCGTGCATTACCTCGAGACGCGCAAGTGGGTTCACAACGGCTATCGGGCACAATTCCTGGCGTGGGGAATCGGGCTAGTCATATTTGTTGAATCGAGTATCACGCTGTTGGTGGCCGGCTCGGTCAGTCGCCCGTTGTTCGATCGCTACCAGGTCTCGCGGGAGAAACTTGCCTACCTGATCGATGCAACATCGGCGCCCGTCTGCGTCATGATCCCGTTGAATGCCTGGGGCGCGTTCATTATCAGCCTTGTTGCGTCGAGTGGTGTGGAAAACCCGCTGCAAACCTTCATCGCGGCCGTGCCACTGAACCTGTACGCGATAACAGCGATTCTGCTCGCCGGCGTCGTGGTCTGGAAGAACATCAACATCGGACCGATGAAAAAAGCGGAGGAGCGCACGCAAGGCGGCGACATCCTGTGGCCGGGAGCGATACCGCTGGTTGACGTGTCCGCCGAGCACGAGGTTGACGACGAGCAGCACGTGCCCTCAGCTTGGCTGATGGGACTGCCAATTCTGTCGATGGTGGCGATGATGCCGATTGCCCTTTACATCACCGGCGATGGCGACATCATCAACGGGTCTGGCTCGGTGTCGGTGCTGTGGTCGGTTTGCCTCGCTATCAGTGTTGCCTGGACGATGGTGCTAATCAAGGGAGACAGCTCGATCGGCGAACTCATGAAGTTGTTCATGAAAGGCGCCGGCGACCTGCTGCCGATTGCGATCATCCTGCTGCTGGCGCTCGCGCTGGGCGACGTTGCCAACGTGCTTGGCACCGGCGTTTACGTGGCCAGCCTGGTTAGCGGCAATATCCCGCCGGTCCTGCTCGCGCCCCTGGTATTTCTTGTCTCCGCCTTCATCGCGTTTTCGGTGGGCTCCAGCTGGGGCACGTTTGCGATCATGATTCCTATCGCGATACCGATCGCTCTGACGCTCGGCATTCCGGCGCCATTGATGCTCGGCGCGGCCATTTCCGGAGCCATCTTCGGCGATCACGCCTCACCGATCAGCGACACCACCGTGCTCGCCTCGATGGCATCAGCGACGGATCATATCGATCATGTTCGCACCCAGCTTCCCTACGCATTGCTGGCCGCGGCTATCGCCAGTGTTGGCTTCCTCATCGTCGGACTGCTGCAGTGAGCGCACAGCTCAATGCCGACCTGTCTGTGCGGGCGGTAGCGCATACCGCGGAGATGGACTGGACACCGAGCCCGAGCGGCACGGTCTGGCGCAAGCGGGTGCATCTGGTGGGGCCGCCGGAGTCCGGTCAGGTCACGTCGCTGGTTCGCTACGAACCAAACGCCTCGTTCCCGGAGCATGACCATCCGGATGGTGAGGAGATTCTCGTGCTGGAGGGCATGTTTTCGGATGAGCATGGCGATTGGCCTGCCGGTACCTATCTTCTGAATCCGGAGGGTTTTCGCCACGCGCCTTTCTCAGAGCAGGGCTGTCTGCTTCTTGTGAAGCTGCGGCAGTTTCCGGGACGCGACCGGCATCACGTCGTTATCGATACTCGCGCCAGCGAGTGGCAGGAAGGCCCGATTCCCGAGGTTGAGACAAAGACGCTCTATCAACAGTCTGGCTACTCCGACGAAACGATGCTGGAGCGCTGGTATGCGAACGTGGAACTTGGCGCCGTCGCTTACGAGTACGGCGCGGAGCTGTTTGTGACCGACGGTGAGTTCAGTGACGAAGAGGGTAGCTACTCCAAAGGCAGCTGGTTGCGTATGCCACCGGGCTCCGTGCATCACCCGCAGTCGACCCTTGGGTGCACGCTGTACATCAAGACGGGCGGCTTCTCGTATCTGAACTCAGGTACCGTTTAGGCGAGCGACTGTCCGAGCTGCTCGGCGGCAACCACGAAGCGGTACGGTAGCGCGGCGTCCTCTGCGGCATAGTCAACGCCGATTCTTGGCCCGACGGTGATTGCCCTTTCGGCAATTTTGATTCCGTGGTCTTCGATCCAGATAGACGTACCCGAAAGGCTGGCGCCGCTAAGGTCAGTGCGGATGCCAAGTGCCTGGGAAAGAGTCCCGGGTCCCGCCATCAGTTTCTCGTCAGCACGGTCCCTGCCGCGCCGCGTGAGCATCTCGTCAACGCCGGCAAGCGGCAGGCCGGCTCGTACCAGGACGGCGAGCGGATTGTCCTGGCGCCCGGTCACCACGTTGAACAGGTGGTGTATGCCATAGCAGAGATACACGTAGGCGATGCCGCCCTCGGCGAACATCGGCTCGGTGCGTCGTGTTCTGCGACCGCCATAAGCGTGACTCGCCCGATCTTCGACGCCGGCGTAGGCCTCTGTCTCGGTGATGACGGCCTTCGTTGTGATGTTGTCGATAGCGGAGCAGAGGACCTTGCCGAGCAGGTCGCCGGCAACTTCGACAACGTCATTGCGCGTGTAGAAGCCTTGCTCGAGCTTGTTGGCAGCTTTTTGCTCAGCGTCCATGGGCAAATAGTTTACAGTAGGCGCTATGGATGACCCGGATCTCAAACTCCTGCTGGCAATCCTGTTGGTCCTGGTCGTCGCAGGTACCGGCTGGTACTTCCGCGACGAGCTGCTGCCCAGGCAGGAAGACGCTGTCGTAGAACTGCCGCAAGAAACGCCCGCGGCGGCCACCGTCGAAGGTATTCCAAAACACCCGGTCGAACCTTACGAGCCGCCGCAGGGCGGACCGTTAGAGCTGGTCCCGTTGCCGCCACTCGATGACAGCGATGCCTATTTCCTGCTTGCGTTAGCAGACGTTTTCGGTGCCGCTATCGAACCCTTGCTCATGCAGGATGCCGTTATCGATCGCTTCGTTGCGACGGTTGATAATCTGCCACGCAATCATGTTGCTGAGAAAATCCGTCCCGTCGGCCGTCTGGCGGACGTATTTCGCGCTGACATAAAGGGCAAAGACGGGCCGATCTACATTAGCGCCGAGAACTATCAGCGATACGATCACCTGGTCAGCCGCATAGCCACAGCGGATATCGATCAGGTCGTCGATACCTATCGTCGTTTTTACCCGCTGCTGCAACAATCCTACCAGCGGCTTGGCTATCCCAACGGGTACTTCAACGACCGCGTCATCGAGGTCATCGATCACCTGTTGGCAACGCCACGCGTTGAGGAGCCTGTCGAACTGGTCCGACCGCATGTTCTGTACGAATTCGCGGACCCGGACCTCGAAGCCTTGTCGAGCGGGCAGAAATTATTGCTGCGCATGGGCAGCGAACATGCAGCGGTTACGACACGCCTGCTTCGCGAACTGCGTTCGCAGCTCGCGAAGCAATAGCGCAATTAGCTAGCGGCCGAAGCGATACTCGAAGCCGAGCGAGATTACGTCACTGTCGATGGTGTCGAGTTCATAGCGCGTCCAGTCGCCAACCAGCGAGAGGTTCGACGTGATGTCGACCTTTGCGCCGCCGCCGTAGTAAGGATTCTCATCCGGCGGTACGTCTATCGAAAACCCGTCGACGATAACGTCAGCGTCCCAGAAGAACACACCGGCGCGCCCGTACAATGAGAATTGCTCATTCAGCGGCAAGCCCAGGGTCCCACCCAGGGTCCAGCCATCTGCTGCAACCTGCGTTCGCGTGGAAAAGCCCGGAAAATCAATGATCTCCGAGAAATCGCCGAAATCATGGTACCCGGCTTCGATACCGAAGTAATCACCCAGCTGAATACCGCCAACAACGCGAAACGCGTTTGTGTCTGAGTCGACGTTGAGACCGCTGAAGTCCTCCTCAAAGTGCGACGAGCCGAAGCTTGCGCCGACGTACGCGCCAGAATCTGCCTGGGCGAGCGGCGATAACACTAATGTAGCCAGGACAAGTCCCGGCACGAATTGCTTTTGATGAATCATGGCTATCTCCTTATAGCGAACGAAACGCCTTTGGCGTTTGTGCCGATTCATTAAGCCGCAGCCAAGCTGAAGCTACGCTGAAGATTCAACGACCGATTTATTGCGAGACCACGGCGACGGAATCGGCGCCAAGTCCTAAAAATGTGGACGGCGCCGTCAGCTTGGTAATTGGCGTGCTGGTGCTGACTGATATCGTACAGTCGCGCTATCGCGGGAAGCTGCTGGCGCAGCGTGGCCTGACCCGGGATGCTCACGTCTGAAAACTTCGGGGGATTTGCCAGACGTAGAAATTGCACCTGCGCGTTAGCTAGCGGCGAAGCTGTAATAGTGTCGCCGGCAGTCCAGGCTCAACTTGTCAGTGCCAGAAAACGTATGACTTGGTTTCCGGCACAGGCACAGAGTTTTCGTCGAGGTGCACCAGATACTCTGCAATGCCAGTTGACCATTCGGAATGTTCGATGGGCACGCCGAAAGCAGTATCCGTGGCAACGATTCGATCTATTTTTGCTTCGAAGTGCCTCCGCAAACCCACATGCTGGTAAACCGCGTAAGAGTAGTCTCTCAAGTCAGTTTGTGGGCTGGATACGCCAAGCATTCTTGAGCGGTACCACTGCATCAGGAACCAGGATTCGACCGAATTTGCGATGGTGTTGAACTCTATTTGTTCGTCTTGCGACAGCTCTTCTCCATCAAGGCCTCGACGCCAGAGTTCTCCCTGCCCCTTGACGAGTTCCGCAAGCTGCAGTGAGCTATCGGAGACGGTACCGTAGGTATCGGCTATAGCAATGTTCTGGTCTTGCCGTACTTGTAGGCCTACGAATATTAGTGAGCCAATAATTGCGACCATCCCGAGGCCTTCGAGCCAGTCCTTTAATTGATCACGAGACATGCGATTCCTGCTTTTGTGCCTATATAGAGACCCTATGCTAACAGGCTAGCAATGATGCAATGGCCGCTATTGGTCGAAAATAGCCGGTCGCTTCAATTTCGACAGAAATACCGCCATGCAGCGAAGTTCGTGTTAATCGCTGGATTCTGTCGCCAGGTCGATGACACGGGACTGGCCGCGGTGGCGCGGGTCGGATGCGGCCTGGACGCTTTCTCCGTCGTCGTAAATGATCTGCACGTCGCCGAAATTCCAGATGTCTTCTGTTCTATACCCACGGTCTCCGAGCAAAGAGATTGTCTCCTCGGGCAGCGGAGAGTCCGGCTGCGTCATGATGACGTCGGGTGGCAGCAGCTGGTGATGAAATCTCGTGGCACCGACGGCGTCGAGCGGCGACATGCCGAAGTCGAGGACGTTAAGAATAGTCTGAAAAACTGACGTAAAAATGGTCGACCCGCCGGGTGTGCCGACGACCATCGCAACGTTTCCGTCACGCAACAGTATCGTCGGCGTCATTGACGATAGCATGCGTTTGCCCGGTGCGATTTCGTTTGCTTCATTGCCAACGACCCCGTAGGCGTTCGGCACGCCGGCTTTGATACTGAAGTCATCCATCTCGTCGTTCAGCAAGAAGCCGGCGCCGGTTACGACCACGCCACTGCCAAAACCGAGGTTCAGCGTATAGGTATTGGAGACCGCGTTCCCCCATTGGTCGACGATGGAGTAATGCGTCGTATCGTGCGTCTCCAAACCTGTGCCGGCACCTACGTCCATCGAGATGGACTCAGGATCGATTTCCTGGGCGCGGCGGCGTATGTAGTCATCAGTCAGCAACTCTTCGATACGCGTATCGACAAAATCAGGGTCGCCGAGGTACTGCGCCCGATCGGCGAAGACACGTTTTTCGATTTCGGCGATGAGGTGAATGTACTGAGCCGAGTTGTGCGCCAGGTCTTCAAACTCACGATCAATGTAGTCGCGAATCTTCAAGAGCTGTACAAGCGCGAAGCCACCTGAGCTTGGCAGCGGTGCGGAGATAACCCGGTAATCACGCCAGTCTGCGACGAGCGGCTCACGCCATACGGCCTTGTAGTTCGCGAGATCCTCGAGCGTGATTAGCCCGTTGCCACGCTGCATTTCCGCGGCGATCAGCTCGGCGGTCTGACCTTTATAGAATTCGTCGACGCCATCATCGGCGATACGCTGCAGCGTCGCCGCAAGCTCGGGCTGTTTGAACAGTTCGCCGCTCTTCATATCGCCAAAATAGTCGGCAAAGTTCGTCTTGCCCTCATACTGCTCAAGGGTTGTCAGCATGCCGCCGCCGAGGTTGTCAGGCACCTCGAAGCCGGACTCTGCCAGTCCTATCGCCGGCAAAACGAGATCGCGCCACGGCATGCTGCCAAAACGCTGATGCGCCTGCCAGAAACCGGCGACGGTCCCCGGTACGCCGACGGAAAGATGACCAATCAGGCTCAACCCTTCGATCACGTTGCCGTCCACATCCAGGTACATATCGCGGTCTGCAGCTGCTGGTGCTGTCTCGCGGTAGTCAATAAACGAATCTTCGCCGTTCATCCGAATCAACATGAAACCACCGCCACCGATGTTGCCGGCTTCGGGGAAGGTTACGGCCAGGGCCAGGCCTGCAGCGATACCGGCATCGACGGCGTTCCCCCCGGCACGCAGCACCTGTTCAGCGACTTCAGCACCGTAACGGTCGGGCATTGCGACTGCGGCAAGCTGCAATTCCCCCATTTTCGTTTCGGTAACAGGGTCTGTACTCTGCGGCGCATCCGTGCGAGCACAGCCAAGCGAGAGCGCGAGTGCAAACAAGGAAAATAATGTGCTGAGCCTGGTTTTCGTCATGTCGGTTATCCGTTGTCAGGATGTGAGGGGGCTATTCTTATTAGTGCGGCTTGTCTTGCTACCGCCTGCTCACTATTGGAGTCACGAAAGAATTCAGTGTGTCGACATTCTACACGCAAGTCGGTGTTTTCCAGCGAGTACTGCCATCGCCGGTTAAAGTCGAGACATTATTGCGTACCAAGCAGACCTGCTTCAGACAGGCTGCAGATCGCATGCGCTCAATGGCTTGAGCGCAAAACGCGCATAGTGGCCGATCTCGCTTTATAATTGCTGCCCCTCGTTTGGATTGCCGCAGCATGCGCCTTACCCAGCTAAGTTTAGCCAACCCGGCCGCGATCGCGATTGTCGCGGCGGTTGTCGTGATGCTGGGTGTGCTATCGCTGACGAGTATTCCCGCGCAGCTGCTGCCGCAGATCGAGAAGCCTATTGTGACGGTCGTTAATGCCTGGCCGGGCGCTTCACCGCGCGAGATCGAGTCTGAGCTGACCGTGCCGGTTGAGGAGGTTCTGCAAGGCACACCGGGAATGACCGAGATGATTTCCTGGAGCATGCCCAATTTTGGTTTCATGCAGCTCGAGTTCTCGCTCGAGACCGACATGACGCGCACGCTGATCGAGATTATCAGCCGGCTTAACCGGCTTCGGCCGCTGCCCGCAAATGCCGAACGGCCGCAGGTGAGCCTCGGTGAATGGGGAGATTCCAACGACCAGCTCATTGAATACTATGTGCAGCAGCTCGATGGGAGTGAAGATCGACTGTCGGAAAACAAGCGCTACCTGCGAGAGGTCATCGTTCCCGAGCTGGCATCCTTGTACGGCGTTTCGCAGGTCGACATGTTCGACGCCGGCGGTAACAGCAGTGACCAGCTGCAAATCATCGTCGACCCTTACAAGGCTGCGGAACTTGGCATCGACATTGCAAAAGCAGCAGCGCGCATCGGCCGCTCTGCCGATATCTCATCTGGCGTTGTCGACGTCGGCCGCCGCGCTTACACGCTGCGCGTCGAGGGGCGCTATGACATTGACGAGCTCGCTGGCCTGATCATTGAGTGGCGAGATGGATTGCCCATCAAGCTGGGCGATCTCGCGACCATCAGTTATGGCCCGCCGCAGCGCGAGGGATTCATCTATCACAACGGCCTGAAAGCCGCGCGTGTGGCCATAGCAAAGACCACGGACGCCAATGTGCTCGAGGCCCTGAAGGGCGTAAAGGCACGCATGAATGAGCTCAACGAGACCGAGTTCAAGGAGCGCGGCCTGCATGCCGAGTACAGTTTCGACCCGGCGCTGTACATCAATCGTTCGATTCGCCTGCTTACCGGTAACCTGATTGCCGGCATATGTCTCGCCATCGGTGTGCTTTGGTTGTTCTTACGTCAATGGCGCGCGACCTTCATCATTGCGATGGCTATTCCGATTTCGCTATTGGGCACGTTTGTCCTGTTATCCGCCGCCGGTCGGTCATTGAATGTGATCTCGCTGGCGGGGCTCGCCTTCGCGACCGGCATGGTGCTCGATGCTGCCATCGTCGTCCTCGAGAACATCGTCCGATTGCGTGAAAAAGGCGAGGACCACGCCAAGGCCAGCGATCTTGGTACCAGCCAGGTCTGGGGTGCCTTGCTGGCCTCGACCGCAACGACTGTCGCGATTTTCATTCCGATCATGTTCCTCAAAGATGTCGAGGGACAGATGTTTGCTGACCTGGCACTAACAATCGCGATTGGCGTATCGATCTCCCTGCTCGTAGCAATCACGATTCTGCCCACTACCGCGCGTTACTGGATGAGGAAGACACCGCACCAACCGAAGGAAGGCGCAGCCTGGGATCGAATCGCCGATGGGCTGATGCACCTGACGCGCAGCCGTAGCAGGCAGGTGGGGTGGGTTGCCGGCTTGATGGCTGGGTCGATTCTACTGACAGTGGCACTATGGCCAGAGAGCAATTATCTGCCGCCGGTCAAGCGCGATACCGTTGACAGCTTCCTGTTCTTTCCACCGGGAACCAACGTCGATACTGCGGATCGCGAGATCGCGCAAGTTCTGAAACAGCGGCTCGAACCGCATCTGAGCGGTGGCAAGGAACCTGCCGTTCGCGACTACTTTCTCTGGTCTTTCCCCGGCGGGTCCGGTGGCTGGCTGGCGATTAACCCGGCGAAGGGCACCGATCTCGAGGCTTTTCAGAATGTCGTGCAGTCCGAGATCATAGCGGGCATACCCGACCTGTTCGGCTTCACGATGCGACGCAGCCTGTTCGGTGGCTTCGAGGATTCCAACAGCGTCGAGATGCGTCTCGCATCAACCGACCTCGACGCACTTAAACCCGTCGTGGGACAGCTGATGCAACTTATCCCGACGTCCATGCCGGGGGCGTCGGCACAGCCTCAGCCCGATCCATTCGCCGAGGCCAACGAGCTTCGCTTCATTCCGAATGACGTGCGCCTGGCCGAGGTCGGCTGGACGCGGGACGACCTCACCCGGGTAATCCTGCAGCTTGGTCAGGGTGTCTGGCTTGGCGAGTACTTCACAGGTCGTGAGCGGGTCGATATCTATCTCAAGACCAACCGTTTCGACACGCCAGAGGCGATGGCGTCACTGCCGGTGGTTACACCGAGGGGCGGAGTCGTGCCGCTCGGCAGCGTTGCGGATATCGAGATTGCACCGTCGCCCGCGATGGTCATGCGCGTCAATCGGGCAAGGGCCTACAGCGTGATCATTAATCCACCGGAGGGCATGTCGCTCGAAGCCCTGGTTGCAAAACTGCAGAATGAGATCGCGCCGCAACTTAGCGACCTGATGCCTGCGGACGCGACAATCCAGTATGCCGGTAGCGTTCAGGACCTCGAGCGCGCGATCGGCACGCTGGGCGCTAACTTCCTGATCGCAATCGGCTTGCTGGTATTGATCATGGCGGGACTGTTCCGTTCGCTGAAGGACGCGATCCTGGTCGTCATCTCCATCCCGCTGGCCGCCGTGGGCGGCGTGCTGGCGATTACGCTCGTCAATGCCATCAAATTTCAGCCGCTGGACCTGCTGGGCATGATTGGCTTCATCATCCTGCTCGGGCTGGTTGTGAACAACGCGATTCTATTGGTGGCACAGACGCGCGCCGCGCAGGCTAAAGGAATGAACCGGGCCGATGCCGTGCACCAGGCGCTGCGCTATCGGCTGCGGCCAATCTTTATGAGCACACTGACCAGCCTGTTCGGCATGCTGCCACTGCTGGTAGTGCCAGGTGCCGGCAGCGGCATTTACAGGGGCATGGCCGCCGCCATCGTCGGCGGTATGAGTGTCTCGACGCTGTTTACATTGATATTGCTGCCGAGCCTGCTGCAGTTGACTGCGGGATCACGGGACGCCGATAGCACCGCTGCGCAGGTACAATCAGCATCATGAATCGCAAAGCTGTTTTCATAGCGCTCCTGCTACCGGGCTTGTCGTCGCTTGCCCTCGCTCAGGAATTTCCACCCGCCAAGGTCCAGGTCGCGACCGCCGAGTCACGCAATATGGCACCCGTCGTCGAGGCATCCGGTACCGTCGTCAGTTTGAATGACTCACGCATCGCTGCCGAAGTTGAGGGCGTGCTGACGTGGCTGGCGGATGTAGGTGACGCGGTGGATTCTGGCGCCGTCATTGCGCGAATCGACCCGCGACTGATGCAGGTGGAGGTCACTCGTGCGCGCGCCAATGTTGCGCGGCTCGAAGCGGACTTGCGGTATCGTGAACAACAACTTCTGCGTTCCGAGGAGCTGGCAGTAAACAAGAACGTCTCCGCGAATTTACTCGATGAATCCAGAGCGCAACGTGACCAGGCCGTTCATCAGCTTGCGGATGCCCGCGCGCAGCTCGACCGGGCGGAAGGCGATCTTGCACGCACCCGAATTCGGGCGCCATTCGCCGGCCATGTCGTGCAACGGCTGGCTTCGGTAGGCGAGTATATCGGCACTGGCGAGGATGTATTGCGGCTAGTAGATACGAAGCGTAAGGAAATTGCCTTGCCCGCACCTATCGCACTGACGGCATTCATGAAGCCGGGGTTGAAAGTGCCCGTAAGGAGCGGCCGAGTCGAACGCGAGCACGAGGTGCGTGCGGTTGTTCCTGTTGGCGATGCGGTTTCTCGAATGGTCGAAGTGCGGCTCCAGGCGAGCGATAGTGACTTGCTGGTGGGCGCGCCGGTGCAGGTCAGTCTGCCCGCTGACACGCCAATGACCGCTGTCGCCGTACCGCGCGATGCGTTGGTAGAGCGTGGCGGTACCGCGTACCTGTTTATCATCAAGGAAGATGGCACGGCGGAACAGGTAACAGCCAATATCGAATCGACGGTCGGCTTGTGGGTTGCCATCGGTGGCGGCATTGAGGCGGGTGACCGGGTTGTCATTCGCGGTGGCGAGCGCCTGGCCCCCGGTCAGTCAGTCGAGATTATCGAGACAGACAATAGTCTCTAGTCCGCAACGTACCACTCCGGCAGATCGAGACCCTGCGAATGCAGGAACTCCAGGTTGAACAGGCGCTCCATATAGCGAGTGGCCGAGTCGCACAGGATGGTGACAATCGTGTGGCCTGGGCCCAGTTCCTCCGCCAGCCGCATGGCGCCGACAAGATTGATGCCGCTGGAGCCGCCAAGCACCAGGCCTTCTTCACGGATGAGTCGATGCACCAGCGGGATAGCCTCCGAGTCCGGTATCTGCCAGCTGATATCGATCGGTGAACCTTCGAGGTTGGCCGTAACGCGGCTGTTGCCGATGCCTTCGGTAATAGAAGATCCTTCGATCTTCAGTTCGCCGTGCGAGTAATAGTTGTTCAGTGCCGAACCGCCGGGATCGGACAGCCCAATTCTGATCTTTGCATTGAAGGACTTGAGTGCCCGGCCAACGCCGCCCAGGGTCCCGCCAGTCCCGACAGCACAGATGAATCCATCGACTCGCCCTTCGGTTTGTTCCCAGATCTCCGGGCCCGTTGTCTGTTCGTGAAACTCTCGATTAGCGAGATTCTCAAACTGGTTTGCCCAGAACGCACTGCCAGGCTTCTCGGCATTCATCTCCGCAGCGATGCGTCCGGACGTGTGCACGAAGTGTTCCGGGCTCTTGTACGGCACCGGCGGGATCTGTCGCACTTCGGCGCCGTGCGCCTTGAGCGTCTCGATCTTGGACTGGCTTTGGTTGTTTGGCATTACGATGATGCTGCGGTAACCGAGGGCAGCGCCGACCAGTGCGAGCCCGATGCCGGTGTTGCCGGCAGTGCCTTCGACAATCGTGCCGCCGGGCTGCAGGTCGCCGCTGGCTTCAGCGGCCCTCACCATGCCAAGCGCTGCGCGGTCTTTCACAGAGCCCCCCGGGTTCATAAATTCGGCCTTGCCGAGGATCTCGCAGCCGCTTTCCTCCGAAAGACGATTCAGGCGTATCAGCGGCGTGTTGCCGATGCAATCCACTATAGATTTGTTTGAATTCACGTCAGGATCTGCACAAACGAAGAATGGACTCTATTCTACGGAAGATTCTGCGGCTTGTTATGCCAGTCTGATTGCCCCGCTTCGGAAACAGTTATGTTCAGCTGCCTGGTACCGGAAAATCACGTCAAAAAGCCCGCCAGGCAGCGGTTTGTCGCCAATTTGATACATCCTGGATCGTGACGCACGTCCCGATTTGGTGCGACGATACGGTTACCATCGATAGCCTATATATCTCGTTTTCGCGTGGCGTCTTGGTTGGCAGGTTCATGATGGAAAAAACGGTTCTTAATTTGCTCGCTGTATCACTGCTGGCGTTATCGCTGACCGCCTGCGATGTGCAGACCTACGACGATGCGGTTGCGGGTATTCAGAGCAGCCCACCGCCGCCACCGCCACCGCCGCCCCCACCACCACCGGGCGCGTCGTTTGGACCTGTTTTCTCTGAAATCCAGGCTGGCCTGTTCACACCGACCTGTGCGAGTTCGAACTGCCATGGCGGCGGCAATCCGGCTGCCGGGCTCAATCTCGAAGCTGCCAGCAGTCACGCTAACCTCGTTGGCATCGCCAGTACGCAGGACGCAGGCATACAGCGCGTCAATGCCGGCAATCCGGACATTAGCTACCTTATTCAAAAGCTTGAAGGCACGGCAGCGACCGGCCAGGTGATGCCGCCAAGTGGCGCAATCCTCCAGGCTGACATCGACATGGTGCGTCAGTGGATTACCGCGGGTGCTGTCGATGACACGATCGTCGTGCTCAACCCGATCCAGGTGACTTCGCTCACACCGGCACCGAATGCCGACTTGCCAAACCAGCCCGCGCAGATCATCGCTGGCTTCTCAAGAGACCTTGATGCATCTACGGTCAACGCGCTGACATTCACACTATTCGCGAGCGGCGGGGACAGCAACTTCAACAGTGGTAATGAAGTACAGATCACGGCGGCGAACATCAGCGTGCCTGGCGGCAACCCGGCCAGTGCCGTGTTTGATCTCACCGGCGTGACCCTGGCTGACGACAGGTATCGCGTAACACTTCATGGTGACGGCGCGAACGTCATCATGGACCTGGATGCCAATGCGCTCGATGGCGAATTCACCGCCTTCCCGAGCGGCGATGGCACTGCAGGCGGCGACTTCATTGTGGACTTCTCGATCACGACGCCGGTCGTCCCGCCGATTCGCGTGGTATCACTCAGTCCAGCGCCGAATTCAAACCTCGCGACACAGCCGACGCAGATCCTTGCGGGCTTTTCCAGAGACCTGGATGCATCCACGGTTGACGCGCTGACGTTCACACTGTTTTCGAGTGGTGGCGACGGCAACTTCAACAGTGGCAATGAAGTACAGATCGCGGCGGCGAGTATCAGCGTGCCTGGCGGCAACCCTGCCACCGCGGTATTCGACCTGACGGGAGTTACCCTGGCCGACGACACGTATCGCGTAACGCTGTACGGCGATGGTGCGAACGTCATCAGGGACCTGGATGGCAATGCGCTCGACGGCGAGTTTAGCAACTTCCCCAGCGGTAACGGCGTAGCAGGCGGCGATTTCCTCGCGCAATTCACGATAACTACGCCCATCGTGCTTGGCCCGACACTGGATCAAATCCAGGCAGTCATTTTTGCGCCCAGGTGCGCCAGCTGTCACGCGGGAGCGGGCAGCATCAGTGGCATAGCAAACATGGATCTGCGTAATGCGGACGCCGCATTCAACACATTGGTAAATGTAACCAGTGCACAGGATGGCAACTTCGTACGCGTCGTACCAACACTACCGGATGACAGCTACCTGGTTCATAAGGTTGAAGGAGTTGCGACAGTTGGTGGGAGAATGCCGCCTTTGCCAGCCGCGTCATTGAGTGCCGCGGAGATTGCAGCCATTCGACAGTGGATCACCGATGGAGCGCTGCGCTAGCAAGACTCCGGGGCCGTCAACAAAATTTCACCTCTGGAGTGAATTCTTTTCGTTTGAGACCTCCTTCGGGCTCGCCTATTGTGCACCTTGGGACCCGGGTTGCCGGGCAACTATCGTCGCGTCTCGGCGCCAACCGGAATTTTTCAGAGCACAATGTCTACTGCCACCGTATTCGATGTAGCCAGCCTGGCTGGCGTATCTATCAAGACCGTGTCTCGGGTTGTCAATAGCGAACCGCACGTGCGTCCGTCGACCAAGGAGCGTGTCGATCTTGCTATAGCCGCGCTCGACTACAGGCCCGACGAGTCGGCGCGACGCCTCGCGAGTCACCGCGGGTCCAGGAATCTCTGAATCGCGTTCGTCGTAGCACTGAGATTACTTCAACGGTTTCCCGCAGTGCGGACAATCCGCTGGCACAAGGTCTCGCGCCTGGTGCATGATGCTGTCGAGTAGTTGCAGCGCCTCGTCACTGTCCAAACCGAGTTCCTTGCGAAGTTCTTCCAGTTTCCAGCGTTCATGCTCGTCAAGGATGCCGTCCTTCAGGAATGTCTGCACGTAGTGATTGTATTGCTGCTTTCGTCCCCTGATGTTCTCGGCGAATCCTGAGGCCAGGATAGCGGCAGGCAGAGCAATCATGCCAATGCCGATTAGGCCGATGAAGCCGCCGAACATCTTGCCCATCGTGGTGATCGGTATGACGTCGCCATAGCCCACCGTTGTGAGGGTAACGATTGCCCACCACATCGAGTCCGGCATGCTGCCGAAGGTCTCAGGTTGTAGTTCGTTTTCGAGCAAGTAAATTCCACCGGCCGAGATGACCAGCATCATGAGGAGTACGACCAAAGCGGCGAGAAGGGCATCCGCTTCTTTCTGCACGACATCCAGCAAGGCGCCGAGTGCCGGGGAGTAGCGAGTGAGCTTGAAAAGACGCAGCAATCGCAACACGCGCAGGAAGCGCAGGTCTATCGTGAGATAGAGGCTCAGGTAGAAGGGCAGGATCGCGAGCAGATCGACCAGTGCAATGGGTGTCAGCATGTATCGAAGCCGGCCCATGATTGGCGAGGCCTCGTCGGCCCCCTCCAGATCGATGCTGCTCCACACCCGGGCCAGGTACTCGACGGTAAAAACGAGTACGGAAAAGATCTCGAAGTAGAGAAACGCTCGCTGATGCTGTTGGTAAACGGTGTCGACAGTCTCCAGAAAGATGGCCACGACGTTCAGCGATATCAGCAGGATCAAGAGCAGGTTGATAACGCGGCTCGGCTTGTCGTTGTACAAATCTCGTTCGAGTAGTTCGGCCGTTCGCTTGCGTAGGTTCATCATTGTCCCCGAGTTGGTCAGCGCTGGGTGCCTTCGATTTTATAGCCAGACCTTAACGCCCTTCCAATGAGGTTTCGTGAGGTCAGTCAATGTCCATCAGGATCGGCGTTACGATTTGCTTGATAATGCTCAGCCCAATGACGCCGACGAGCACAACGACCAGCGTCAGAAAGTTCCATTCGTTCAGTACCAGGCCGAGCGCCAGCGCCGCCGCAGGCGGATGTTCAGCGCGCGCTACAACCATCGCGAACATGGTGAGCGATATGGCGAGCGCACCAAACACGATCATAACGGCGTGGTCCCAGGCGCCCTGCAGACTGAACAGCCCATAGAGCGAGGACATGGCAACTCCAGCGATCAACCCGATGACGTAACCGCCAACAAGGTGTCGCGGATCGGAGTGCAGCGATCTCGGTACCGCAAAGGCAATAAACGCGCTCGCACCGAGTGATGCGATGAGTACGGTCTGGGTGACTGCATCGAGAATGAGGAGCAGAAGCAGCACGCCAAGGCCCGCAAGGCCGCATTGCAGACTGTAGCGCTTAAGATTATGCAGTCGAAACTGGTTGTGAAAATCCATGAGCGCCTCCCGCCGCTAGGCGTTACTGACCTGGATGATAGCTGCGCTGCGCGCGACTCAGAACGTCTTCGCGGTAGTAGGCGGCTTCCTTGAAATTGCCCTCGGCATAGCGCGCCGCCTGATCGTCGAAGTGCGGCGAGCCAGGGTCGCCACTCTGTCCGCCGGCCAACAGCGTCTTCGCCCGAACCTTGTCGCCAAACTCGACAACGGCAACGAAGCTGTTACCGCGGGTGCCATAGATCCGTCGTGTGTTCTGTGCGCCGCGCGCGCCATAAGCCGCCAGCGAGCCCCAATAGCTGGAGGCCATAGTGCCTACCGGTAGCGATGGGGCATCATCGTCGAAAGCCTGCGTGATGTCGCCATTGAGCCGCTGGTAACGATTCACCTCGGACCAGGGCACGTCCCATCGGCCAAAATCGGTTTCGAGCTTCGTAACAACATCAGCGAAGATTTCGAGGCGCTCTGCGTGCGGTGACCCTGAACCAAAGTAATTGATCCTCTCCATGCGCGAGGCATTGGCCATATTTTCGGGCAGCGTGCCGCGCTTAAGGGAGCTGGCGCCATAGAAATGGGCTAACGTCATTGCGACCGAATCGCCGGCGATCTGCCGATCCCAGGCGCGAAGCGCCTCTATGGCGTCGCGAATCGAGCCATCTTCCTGTCCCGACTGATCATAGGCATCCACTAGCCCGGGAATCAGAATCTCGAAGCCGGGCAGGTAGGCGTCGTAGGCCATGTCGATGAGTCCGTCCAGCGTCAGTCCTCCGTTTAGCTCGTCCAGCAGCCGGGTGGCATGAACGCCGCGGAAGTTTTCGGGCGCTGTCGCCATGTACGGCGCATAGTCTTCCCGCTTCGGGCTGAATTCGGCGGCCGCGGTGTACGGCGTCGAATTGCAGTTTTGAATCCAGCCGTTCGGTGGGTTCAGTATCGTTATGATCTCGTCCACCGGGTGCAGGCCCTGCCAGTCCGTGGTTGGATCGCTGCCGTCGACCGGCTTTGAGTAATCCAACGCCTGGCTCCGCCGGGGTACGAAGTTGCCATGGTAATAGGCGATATTGCCGGAAGAGTCCGCATACACCGTGTTGTTCGATGAATTCGTACGGATGTCCATCATCGCCCGAAACTCGTCGTGATCACGGAGCTTGGTGCGTACAAAAGACTGCTCCAGCGCTCGAGCAGGGTCCCAGTTGATCTTCGTGGCAACCCACTTGCCGTCGATCTCATGAGTGATCGGCCCGTGATGCGTCCGATACGTCGGGAATGTGCGCTCCGACAGACCGTCGCCGACTTTGTACTTGAGCGTGACGCTTGAAACTTCCACAGGCCGAAGCTCGTCGCCGTAGCGATACAGCAGAGTTCCGTCTTCCTCGAAGACGTCCTCGATGAATTCGTCCATGAAGTCGACGCGTGTCGAGGTATGCATCCAGCCGGTATGTTCATTGAATCCCTGGTAAACAAAGAATTGTCCCCAGGTCACGGCGCCGTAAGCGTTGAGACCTTCTTCGCTGACGGCATGAATCTCGCCTCGAAAGAACAACGATGTATGCGGGTTAATGAGCAACATGGCATTGCCGGACTCTGTCAGCCTGCCGGCAATCGCGAAGCCATTGGAGCCCGCAGGCTCTTCGATTGCAGCCTTTCCGGGCTGCCGGTTTGCACCGCCACCATAGAACGCCGCGATACCGGTCAAGGGTATCTGCTCGATGTCACCGCCGATGGAACCTTCACTGAAATACATCGGCATCCAAGGCTCGAAGCGCGTTAACAGGCGAGGTGTTACCTCGGGATGCGTGTGCAGGTAGTAATTCACGCCGTCGGCAAAAGCGTCACACAGCGCCTTGAGCCAGTCCGGCGCCGAGTTGTATGCGGCCTTCGCCTCGTCGACGCTCATGTACAGTCGCGCCCGCAGGTCGCTGTAGATCGCGGCCTCTCCTTCTACTTCTGCGAGTCGGCCGATTGCCCAGATGTAGTTGCGCTCTACGCGATTGAAGTCATCCTCGCTCTGCGCGTACAGCATGCCGAATACGGCATCGGCATCGGTGGTTGCGTAAATATGTGGAACGCCGAAATCATCCCGGATGATAGTGACGCCTGCAGCGCGTTCTTGCAGGCGCGCGATCTCGGGATCGACCTGCTCCCGACCACAGCTTGTTAGTAGCACAAACGAAATCAGCAGCAAGATTGTCAGAGCCTGTCTCGATGACATCGGGGTTCCCTGGAGTAATAGTGTGTCTTTGGCTGTGCGTCTCAGATCATGCAATAAGCGGATGCGAACTACTAGCGAAGGCGCCGGACGAATCCGCTCGGCGGTGATATCATCACACCACCGAAAGTGCCGCGGGGCCCAAAGACGGAACTTGGCTGTTGCGGATTGCTTGAGGCGCATTCGGCGGGCCGCTTCGGGCCGTCAACCTCAGACCAGGAGTCGATCAAATGTCCACCCGTCTTGACCTGTCCAAGCTTAGCGTCATGGACGCCCTCGACCTCGCGAAACTCATCGAGATGGAGGCGTGCCACCGCTACCAGATGTTCGCCGCGCAGTTCGGCCACAGTGGCACTTACGATGCTGGAGCATTCTTTGCCTCGATGGCCGAGAATGAGGCCAAGCACGGCCAGGAACTGGAGGCTCGGCGTAAGGCCCTGTTCGGTGATACGCCCGCAAAACTGACGCTGGACGACCTGTTCGACGTCGAAGCCCCGGATATGGGGGCGCCTCGCCGAGGTATGTCCATTATCGAGGCGTTCGAGGTCGGGCTCGCCGCTGAAAAGAAAGCCTACGATTTCTATGACATGGCCTTACCTGGCATCGTTAATCCCGAAGTCCGTGACTTGTTCACCGAGCTGCGAGACGAAGAGACCGAGCACGTCGAAATGCTGCAAGAGGCGATGGCCAAATTACCGGCGAGTGCCGGCGAAGAGGTCGAGTTTGATCTCGACGAGACGCCGTACCTTTAGCGCGGGGCTTTAACCAGGGGTCAAACCGAATTTTCCGATTTCCTCGGTTCGACCCCGTTTGGTCGCGAGCTTACTTCAATAAGGAACCATTCTGATCGCCAGTACTCTCGCAGCGCGGCCTATAGAACGCCATAGATAAGAAAGCCGCCGAACGCGATACCGAATAATAGCCACACTCGGATAGTCGTCTCCGCGAACCGCCTGAACCACTCGACGATAAACTCGCGAGTTCTCTCTCGGCCTAGCAGTGCCAACACCACTGCAGCAGCGATGGCGATCCATCCGAACGCCTGAAAAACGACCGGGAATGGGGAGGCCGGTGCGGCGACGATCAGGGCTGCTCCCAAGGCCAGCCTCACAAGGACTGCCACGTAAATACCCCACCGCTGATCCATCGCCGAAGTTACCAGCGCCACGAGCTTGTGCGGCGCAAATACTCCCCAGCCGGCGAGCGCGATTACGGTGACCGCTACTATCAGGATGATGCTCTGCGATATAAAGATGGCTATCTTGGCATCCTCAGAATTATGCTTATTCCTGGAGCCACTTTTGGTGGCCAAGTACTCTGCTACACACGCGACCGCACTGGGTCAGTAGCAAACGTTCGCCAGTCTACCACCTGGACGGCGGCTTACGGCCAGGCGCACTTGCATGAGTTCTGACTTCAGTCTTCCGAAAAACTCGGGAGACGAAGTGCTCCTGGAGAAGGTGAAGGCAGTTGAAGTTCTATACGATCTGAAAAGTTTGTATCAGCTAAGGGCATAACTCCCCCTAGCGGGTCACCCTAAGGCACCGCTTCAGAGATATTCGATTCCCCTGTACAGCCCATGGCTTTTATCATCTCATCTTCAGGCGCGTTCAGCGATATTGCACCTGGCGCAATGCTCTCTCTAATGTCTCAGATACCTAATACCAGCTGACCACTTGCAGCAAAGTACATGATCAGGATGGCGAACAGTACGAACGATACCGGGATTTTGTTGATCCACAACATGACCCTTCTCCTTTAATGCAGTTGTTGATCGGTTCGGCAGCCCGGCGATCTTGGGTCTCTTCGGACGAACGTCGCGGAGGAAGCGAGGACCCGAGGCTTTGCGTCACCAGCTTTGGCTGGATTTGCCTTTATCGTGACACCTATTATCCGACGATTGCGAAAGCAGTCAATTCTGGGATGTGCCTATTCATGTCTGCTTTGGGTCAAAAGAACCTCTTTCCAGGATGCTCAATACTGACATCTGAATGGCCGCCACTGGCTTGCGCTGGGCTGTTGTGAGTTTCGAGCAATGGTCCTGTCTGAATTGGCCAATTGCGAAAGAGCCTTACCTGATTAGCCCAACGCTCAAGCGATAGAGTTATCACCGATTTCGATTACGATGGCGCCAAGGCGTTGCTCCGTCTCTACGCGTTTGTGCGCCTCTGAGGCTCGCTCCATTGGATAGATCTGATCGACGATCGGACTAATCCTGCCGTCCTCGATCATGTCCCTCAGCGTATTGAGTTCTTCTCGTGTTTCCTTCGCGAATTCGAAGCTTGCCGTCTTGTCGCTGAATCGGGTCGTCCAAAAGCAGCGCAGCATGACGGAGAGGCGAGGGTTGCCGGTCAGGTAGCGTCCGTTGGGATTGAGGATCTTGATAGCAGCGGAGTAGGAGCTGCCGGCAACCATGTCGAAAATGACGTCGTAAGTTCGGCCCATCGCCGTGTAGTCGTCTTGCTGGTAATCGATAAAGTCGTCCGCACCGAGTTGCCGTAGCAGATCTTCCTTGATCGCGCTGTCGACGGCGGTAACCTCGGCGCCCATCGATTTGGCGATCTGCAGCGCATGTGTGCCGATGCTGCCGCCGGCCCCATTAATCAATACGGTGTCGCCCGCTGTGATTCTTGCAAGCCGCATGAAGTGCAGTGCGTTGAGTCCGCCTAACGGGACGGCCGCGGCCTCCGCAAAGCTCATATTGGCGGGCTTGGCGACGATCGTGCTGCTGGCCGGTAATGCGACGTACTCACCGTAAGCACCAAAACGAAGACCGGTCCCGCCATACACCTGGTCGCCTTTTGAGAACTCGGTGACGTTTTTGCCAACGGATTCAACCTCACCGGCGAAGTAACCACCCAGGATTTGGCGTCTTGGTCTTCGCACGCCAAGTGCGAGCCGCATGGGAAGCCAGAACCATTGCACTGCGAACCTGAAGCTGCGCATCTCGATATCGGCTTTGGTGGCCTCAGCCGCGCGCACCCGAATCAGGACTTCATCATCCTTTGGTGCCGGGTTTTCAACATCGCTGACATGCAGGACGTCGGGTGGGCCGTATTCTGAGTACGTGATGGCCTTCATGCGATCTGTGTTGCTGAGCGCCTACAGCCGTGCGGCAAGCCGACTGCCCTGGTCTATTGCACGCTTGGCATCGAGTTCCGAGGCGACATCAGCGCCGCCGATCAGGTGCGTTGGAATACCGGCGGCCTGCAGCGGCTCCTGCAGCTCGCGCAACGGCTGCTGCCCGGCACACAGGATCACATTGTCGACCTCGATCCAGGTTGGTTCCTCGTGCTTCTTCCCGAAAGTAACCAGCAAGCCTTTGTCGTCAATACGCTCGTAATTGACGTTGCCGATCATCTGCACGTTATTCATTTTCAGGGTAGCGCGATGAATCCAGCCGGTGGTCTTTCCGAGTTTGGCGCCATGTTTGCCGGCCTTGCGCTGCAAGAGCGTAATCTCTCGTGCCGGTGGTGTCGGTTGCGATCGCTGCACCGCAAGACCGCCGCGCGCCTCGGCCGGGTCAACCACACCCCACTCGGTAAGCCATTCTTCAAGGTCCAGCGTCGGCGAGTGTCCATCGTGTAACAGGAATTCTGCGACGTCGAAACCGATTCCGCCAGCGCCGATGATCGCAACGCGCTTGCCAACGGGGGCGCGGTTGCGCAGCACATCGATGTAGTTCAATACCTTGGGATGGTCCTGTCCCTCGATACGAGGGTCGCGAGGCACGACGCCGGTTGCAATGATGGCGCCGTTGTAGGCTTTGCCCGCCAGGCGGTCCGCGTCAACGCGCGTGTTGAGATGCACCTGGACCTTCTTCAACTCCAGCTGACGTTTGAAGTAGCGCAGCATCTCGTGGAACTCTTCCTTGCCGGGAATCACCTTGGCCATGTTGAGCTGACCGCCGACCTCGGCCGCGCTGTCGAATAAATCCACTTCATGGCCTCGCTCGGCCAGGACCAACGCGGCGGAAATCCCGGCAGGCCCGGAACCGACAACAGCGAAGTGCTGCTTGTTGCCTGTTGCGAGGTAGTTCAGTTCCGTCTCGTGACAGGCTCTCGGGTTCACGAGACAGCTGCTCATCTTGTTGGAGAATGTGTGATCCAGGCAGGCCTGGTTGCAGGCGATGCAGACATTGATTTCGTCGCTACGTCCCTGGCGTGCTTTCTTCGCAAACTCAGCGTCGGCAAGCATGGGGCGCGCCATTGACACCATATCGGCGCAACCGTCTGCCAGTACCTGCTCCGCGGTCTCTGGCAGATTGATTCGATTTGAGGTCACCAGCGGGATCGAGACCTCTTGCTTCATCTTCTTCGTTACCCAGGAAAATGCGCCGCGCGGCACCGAGGTGGCGATAGTCGGCACACGCGCTTCATGCCAGCCAATGCCGGTGTTGATAATCGTCGCGCCCGATTTCTCGATCGCCTTCGCCAGCATCACGGTCTCTTCCCAGGTATTGCCGTCGGGAATCAGGTCGATCATCGACAAGCGGTAAACAATGATGAAGTCCTCGCCGACTGCCTCGCGGGTGCGTTGCACGATCTCTACCGGCAGGCGCATGCGCTGGGCATAGTCGCCGCCCCACTCGTCGTTACGCTGATTGGTATGCGTCACCAGGAACTCGTTGATGAAGTAGCCTTCCGAGCCCATGATTTCGACACCGTCATAGCCGGCTTCTCGTGCCAGCTCCGCGCAGCGTACGAAAGCCTTGATCTGCTTTTCGACGCCGGCCGACGACAACTCGCGCGGTGTAAACGGTGTGATGGGCGAACGTATGCGCGACGGCGCGACTGACAATGGGTGATAGGCATACCGACCGGCATGCAGAATCTGCATCGCTATCTTGCCGTCTTCGGCGTGTACCGCTGACGTTACCTGCCGGTGCTTTGCGGCTTCCGCGCGCGTCGTCAACTTGCCGGCGAACGGTTTTACCCAGCCGGCCCTGTTCGGCGCGTAGCCTCCAGTGATGATCAGGCCTACCTCGCCGCGGGCGCGCTCCGCGAAATAAGCAGCCAGCCTGTCGTGGTTGTTACCGTCTTCGAGGCCCGTGTGCATGGAGCCCATGAGCACGCGGTTCTTGAGGGTTGTGAAGCCGAGGTCCAGTGGAGCAAATAAATGCGGATAATTCGATTCGGTCACTTGCTGTCCATATTCAATACGAGTCTGGACGAATCATAAACCTGTTGGCGTTGCTTGTCCTCGCGCAGATTCATCGAGCCGGAGAATTCAGAAGAAGGCAGCCTGTCAGGGCTTTTGACTCAGTCTTCGCTTTTGCGAATAGCATGCCCGCCGAACTGGTTTCGCATCATTGCAAGTAGTTTGGCGGAGTAATCCTGTTGACCCTGGCTTGCGAATCGCGCCATCAGGGCGAGGCTCATCACCGGCGTTGGCACGCCTTGCTCAATCCCTTCAAGGGCAGTCCAGCGGCCCTCGCCAGAATCCGCGACAAATGCCTGCACATCGTCGAGTTGCTGGTCGCGGGCCAGTACGTCGGCGGATAAATCCAATAGCCAACTTCGAACAACGCTGCCGTGTCGCCAGGACTCGGCAATATCGGCCAGGTCCAGGCCAAAATCCTCACGGCCTTTCATCAATGCAAAGCCCTCAGCGTAGGCCTGCATCATGCCGTACTCAATGCCATTGTGGATCATCTTGACGAAATGGCCGCTTCCGACCGGCCCGGTGTGCACCCAGCCGCGGTCGGCGGCTGGTGCGAGGGCTTCGATAATTGGCCGAATCTCGGCGAATGCCGTGTCGGTCCCTCCTACCATCATTGCGTAGCCGTTCTCGAGCCCCCAAACGCCACCCGAAACGCCGGCGTCGACAAACTGTATACCCGCATCTGCCAGTAGCGTGGCCCGGCGCATCGAGTCTTTGTAGTACGAGTTCGCACCATCGACGAGGATATCGCCGGGCTCCAGCAACTGCTGCATCTGCTCTACATACGATTCAGTGATGTCACCGGCAGGTAGCATCAGCCAGACCAGTCGCGGCGACTCAAGCGCTGCTACCAGGGCCTTGGCCGAATCCGTCGGGACGAGAGCACACTCTGCGGCAAGAGACTCGGTAACGTCCGAATCGCGATTAAATCCAACAACCTCAATTCCTGCATTGCGCAATCGCCGCGCCATGTTGCCGCCCATCTTGCCAAGACCGATTAGTCCGAGTTGCATAGCTGTTCCTTTGTCTGGTGGCGGTCAAAAGTATCCTGTGTCGTCGCGCAAAATGCCAAGGCGATTCGAAAAGCCACCCGGGAAGTCGTGTATGCGGTGTGTCGAGCTTAGTTGCGTGCGAACAGGAAGCCGCAGCCCGCCGACAGGCCGGTTAGAAATATGCCCCACAGGATGTCCGAGATGACGAGCCCGCTTGTCCAACCCTGCAGCACCGAGTAGTTGGTGAGCGAGAAGGTGCCGTAGGCGATAGCGCCAAGAATGCCGCCGTTGATCAGCGCAGTTTGGGGTTTTTGCGCCGCGATGGCCGGCTGCACGGCGAGAAAGACGATGCCCGCTGCATACGCGATGTAGAAAACCGCTGCTGGCACGAAATTAGGCGTATCGAGCAGCAGGTGCCCGACCGTTTCCTGGTAGTAGCCGCTGACGACGGAACGGATCCAGACGGCGTCGATAATAAGAAATGGAACGGCAGTACCGAAATAGGCTTTTGCGAAGGACATTTGCCTGAGTCTACAGGCTGTCCAGAAACTCGACCAGCGCCTCTGCGGAATCGCTGTCGCGACGCGTTGAGCTTCCGAGGTGTGCCGATCGTTCCCGGCGGTCAAACCAGATGGCGCCGTTGTCTTCCTGCACCGGGCGCGCCGAGGCAAGCCATAGCGCCGTATCTGCGCCGGCCTCGGCGTCGCGCAACACGTGCTGGAACAATTTGCGGAATGCCGGGAGCGATGTCTTAACACCTTCGGTGTCCACCCAGCCGGGATGCATCACAAAGAATTGCCAGGCGCGATCCGCATAGCGCTCGCGCCAATGAGAATTCAGTACCACCTGGGCACGCTTTTGGTAGGCGTAGGCCAGCACGCCATCGTAGTGCTCCGCGTCCAGTGTATTTAGCTTGTCTAGTGAGAGCGGCACGTTATACATGCCGCCGGACGACATGTTGATGACGACAGCGTCGTCGGCGAGTAAGTCGCGTTCGATGAGGCCGCTGGTCAGCCGGTAATGATTGAGGAGGTTGGTCGCAAACGACAGCTCATGTCCTTCACCGCTGAGTTGATGCTTGTTCAGCAGCACGCCCACGTTGTTTACCAGGACGTCGATCTTCGCGTTGCCTGGCGTTGCGAGTTCATCGAGCAGGTCCTCGATTTCGTGTGTCAACGACAAGTCCGACTGCAGGGATGTAACATTCTCGCCGACATCATCAATCAGCTGCGTGAGCTTCTCCGCGCTGCGTGCTGCGGCAACTACATTGGCGCCGTGCAATGCTGCGCCCTGCGTGATTGCGCGGCCGATGCCGCCCGATGCGCCGGTGACCAGCCAACGCTGGCCTCCAAAACCAGTGGGCAGATTCTTCCAGAACAAGCGTTGCTGGCGATAGCCCAGCGCGCTAAAGCTGTAGGCAAAGCGCGAGAAGAAGTACAGACCCTTCAGAGCGTCATTCATGACGTCAGTCTTCCTCGTCGTCGACTATCGGGATCGCCTTCAGGTAAGCGGCAATGGCTTCTCGATCGGTTTTTGGCAGCATCGCCATGTTTTCCTGCACCGCGACCATTGAGCCGCCCACCGTGTCGTACTCGGGTGTAAAGCCGCTCTCAAGATAGTAGGCGATATCGCCGGCCGACCAGTCAGACGTGTTTTTGCCGCCCGGCGTGATATTTGGAACGCGACCGCGGCCCTCGGGATTCGGCGCGCCACCCAGCCAGCGATGCTTGACAAGGCCGCCCAGTCTGTCTCGCGGCGTGTGACACTCGCCGCAGTGTCCGGCGCCTTCGACGAGTTCGCGACCTCGCTGGATCGTTGCATTGCCCGCTGCGACCGTAAGCGCTGGTTCGACGTCCAGGTAGCGCAACTTCCATGCACCGATGCCGCGACGAATGGTCCAGGGAAACTCCAGCGTGTGCTCATCGACCACCCCTGCAACGGGTGGTAGCGCATCAAGGTAGGCGCGGAGATCGAGCAGGTCCCCAACGGCCATTTTTGCATACGACGTATAAGGAAAAGACGGGTAGTAGTGACGGTTGTCCGGCGAGACGCCATGCTGCATCGCGTTAACGAATTCAATCATCGTCCAGTTGCCGATGCCATCCTCGTCGTGAGACGAGATATTAGGCACACGAAACACGCCGTATGGCGTGTCCAGTTCCAGGCCCCCGCCCAGCAGCAGCTTGTCGTCGCCTTTCGCACGCTTGCCGTTGACGGGCGTTGCATGGCACGAGGCGCAGCCGCCCGCCCAGAATACGAGTTCGCCGGCAGCGGCGTCGGGTACAAGGTCGGGCAGACTGTCTGCGGCTACCGGCTTGGGTTCCGTTATCCACCAGGCACCGATGCCGGCAGCCACGAGTATCGCCGCGACAACGCGGACGGTGCTTTTCATCCGGGGCTCCGTGCGTGCTGGCCTCGGCTGACCCGCCTAGTCTTCGATGCGATAGTTATCGTGACAGCCCTTGCAGGTCTGGAAGACGGGACCGACAGAGGGCTTGGCGTCCTCAAGCGTCATCGGCTTGGCCGCCTGAGCGGCTTCAACCGCTTCACGGAATTCTGCCAGCGCTTCATCAAAGCCAGCGCGATCCTCCCAGATTGATGGCGCCGCCTCGGTATCCATACCGGTTTCGCTGCCGGCCGGGAACAGGTCGCCGAATTCCAGCGAGGCCTTATGCCAGGTATTGAGCGATGCCATGACGACTTCGGCATCGTAGTCGCGTTCGCCTTTGAACATCTTGCCAATCGGTTTGGCTGCTTTGCCGACGCCTTCCATGAGCTCGTGGCGCTCGTGACGAGGGTCACTATCGTCTGCGACGGCGACGGAAATCATGGCGACAACTAGCGTTGCCAAAATAACGCGAAGGCTCTTCATATGATGCATAGTTTTGCTTCTCTATAGGTGGTGTTGAGGAAAGTATTCAGTTTGTGAATCGATCGAGTTAGAACTTGTCGGGACGCAGCACTTTAACATCGCTCTCGAACAAGATCATCGCGTAGTCGGCGTAATAATATTCTTGAAGATGCGCTTCGATACGGTTTGCTACAGATTCTTCGCAGACCACTTCGATGCGGACGTTGCCACTCGATGCCCAATCCGCATTTCGAACGCCGCGGCTGCCTTTTCCCCGGGCGTTAACAACAGTGTAACCATGTGCGCCCAGCTCCTCGAGCACATGGCAAATTTTGGACTCGATAATCGCCA
>Ga0316201_10000152_pt1 | contig 32096 bp, 29 predicted proteins | sample CS6wburrow_MG_FD_204516 | JGI IMG/M metagenome (GOLD analysis project Ga0316201, IMG submission 204516) | Coastal sediment microbial communities from Delaware Bay, Delaware, United States - CS-6 worm burrow | ecosystem: Environmental > Aquatic > Marine > Coastal > Sediment | place: USA...
GTATTGGGACGCTATCATTCGCATTGTTCCTGGTCATCGTGATTATCGACCTTCGGCAGGCTGAATTCCGGCCTTCGATTCCGAACCCTCCGCCGAAGCCCGAGGACGACTAGGCGGCCGAACGCTTGCCGCGCAGCGCGACGAGGCCCGCGCCCAAGGCGAGTATGATCAGAGCCGTTAGGAGCGAGCCTCGGGGCACGAATGGCATCAGAGCGAGGCAGCTAAGGGCCCCGGCGAGAGGGACCCAGCGGGGCGCGCAAAATGTGCGCATCTTGTCGCGATCTCGCCGCTTGATCGTGACGAGCGAGACATTGACGGTGAAGAAGACCAGAAGCAGCAAGAGGCTGGTCGTGCCCGCGAGATAGGTGAGCGTGCCCGAGAGTGCCAGGGCGAGGGCGACCGCCAGGACCGTGAGGATTGCAAGGTGCGGAGTACGGCGCTTCGGATGCACCGCGCCCAATGCCGCGGGCAGAAGGCCCTGCCGCGACATGCCGTAGATCAGCCGGGAGCCCATGATGAAGTTCAGCAAGCCGGTGTTCGCCACCGCGAAGAGAGCGATCAGGCTGAACAGTCGGTCGGGAACCGCGTCGGTGGCTGTTTGCACAACGGAGAGAAGCGGCGCTTCGGAGTCGGCCAGCGTGGCCGGCGCGACGACACTTGTTGCGACGACTACGACCAGCAAATAGATGAAGCCCGTGACGCAAAGCGCGATCAGAATCGCTCGGGGCATGTTGCGTTCTGGGTCTTTCACCTCCTCGGCCACGTTGACCATGTCTTCGAAGCCGATGAATGCGAAAAAGCCCAGCGCTGCGCCGCTCGCAATCTCTGTCCACCCGACGCTGCGGCTGACTTCGATGGTGTGGGCGATCGCGGCATCTGGACTGCGCTCGAGGAAGAGGACTCCGGCGACGATCACGATCAGAAGTCCGGTCAGCTCGACCATCGTTGCGACGATGTTCGTCGTCGAAGACTCTCGCATGCCGCGGAAGTTGATCACCGCGAGCAGCAGCAGGATTGCAGCCACGGTGACCTGTGCCGAGAGCCCCGGGACGAGCCCCGTCATGTAGCCGCCAAAGGCAACCGACACCGTCGCCAAGGAGAGGATGCCGGAGCAGAGCACCAGCCAGCCGACCAGTAGGGCCAGGGCCGGGCGACCAAACGCCTGCGCCGTGAAGAACGACTCTCCCGCGCTTTTGGGGAAGCGTCCGCCGAGCTCGGCGTAGGTGAGGGCCGTCAGGCCGGCCACGAAGAGCGCGACGCCGAAGGCTGCCCAGCTGGCGCTTCCAGCGACCCCGGCAACCTTGCCGACCAGAGCATAAATTCCGGCGCCTAGAATGTCCCCCACGCCGTAGAAGACGAGTGCCCAAAAACCAAGGGATCGGCGGAGCTGAGCTGGTTGGGACTGGGTCATCGGGCCGAGGGGCATTTCTCGTCGAACTAGGGGTCGTCTACGACGCAAAGCGCTGGTAGGCTCCGCGACGCCATGAAGCAAACCAAGATTACTCTCGAAGAGAACGAAATCCCCGAGCGTTGGTACAACATCGTTGCAGACATGCCGAACAAGCCGTTGCCGCCGCTCAATCCGGCAACCCAGGAGCCCATCGGCCCGGAGGCTTTGGCGCCGCTCTTTCCGATGGCTCTCATCGAGCAGGAGGTCAGCCAAGAGCGCTGGATTCCGATTCCTGACGAAGTGCGACAGCTCTACACGAAGTGGAGGCCGTCTCCGATGTATCGCGCGCACGAGCTCGAAAAGGCGCTCGATACGCCCGCGCACATTTACTACAAGTACGAGGGCGGGAGCCCGGCCGGGTCGCACAAGCCGAACACGGCGGTGGCGCAGGCGTACTACAACAAGCAAGAAGGCGTGAAGCGGATCACGACCGAGACCGGTGCCGGGCAGTGGGGAAGCGCATTGAGCTTCGCGTGTCAGCACTTCGGCTTGGGCTGCGAAGTGTACATGGTGCGCATCAGCTACGACCAGAAGCCGTACCGGAAGCTGATGATGAATACTTGGGGCGCCGAGGTGATCGCCTCACCAAGCAACCAGACCGAAGCGGGGCGGCACGCTCTGGCTGAAGATCCCGATTCGCCCGGAAGCCTTGGACTTGCGATTTCCGAAGCCGTGGAGCGTGCAGCGACCGACCCAGACACGAAGTACTCGCTCGGAAGCGTGCTCAACCACGTGCTCACCCACCAGACTGTCGTGGGACAAGAAGCGGTCCTGCAGATGGAGAAGGCCGGCGAGCTGCCCGACATCGTGATCGCACCATTTGGTGGCGGTTCGAACTTCGCGGGCCTCAGCTTTCCATTCCTTCGCATGAACTTCGCAGAGGGCAAGAACATACGTTGCTTGGCGTGCGAGCCGACTTCTTGCCCGAAACTCACGCGCGGAGTGTTCCGCTACGACTTCGGCGACACGGCGGGCATGACGCCGCTGATTCCGATGTACACCTTGGGACACGACTTCGTCCCTGCGAAAATTCACGCCGGTGGATTGCGCTACCACGGCGCTGGCGCGCTAGTCAGCCAGCTCCTTCACGACGATCTGATCGAGGCCGAGGCCATCGATCAGATCGAGAGCTTCGAAGCGGGCGTGCTCTTTGCCCGCGCCGAGGGCATCATCCCGGCGCCCGAAGCCAATCACGCGATCGCTTCGGCCATTCGCCAGGCGAATCAGGCCAAGGAAGAAGGAAAGAAGCGGGTCATCCTCTTCAACCTCTGCGGGCACGGCCACTTCGACATGTCGTCATACGAGGCCTACTTCGCCGGAAAGCTGCATCGACACCAGTTGAGCCAGGAGGACGTCGATTCGGCGATCGCCGCAATCGACACGCCTGAAATCCCCGAAACGGCTGCCTGAGCGCGGACGTAGCGAAGATGCGCATCACGTCGATCGAGCTCTTTCACGTCTCGGTTCCGCTTCGTCAGACCTTCTGGCCGTCGTGGATTCCTGGGTATCCGCAAACGCACAACCGCTTCACGCTCGCGAAGTTGGTGACCGATGATGGAATCGAAGGCTACGCAGCCGGGCAGTCGATGGGCAAAGAACGGCAGGGGCTTGGCGACCTGCTCGGTGGGTATCTGCTCGGAAGCGACCCGACGGACATCGACCGCGTTCAAGACCTGCTGAAGCAGGCTGGGTTTCTCGGCTGGCGGAACTTCTGGTTGGAGGCCGCCTGCTGGGACATCAAGGGCAAGGCCGAGGGCAAGCCTGTGTACGAGCTGTTCGGGGGGACGCCGCGTCCGCTTCCGGTCTATCTCTCCACCGGCGAAGTGCATCCGCCCGAGCAGCGCGTCGACGAGCTGTTTCGGATGATGGAGCGCGGCTATCGCACCGCGAAGCTGCGCGTGAAGAGTCCGGATCTGGCCGAAGACATTCGTCAGATCGAAGTCGTGCGAAAAGGGATCGGCGACGATTTCGCGCTTGGGGTAGATGCGAATCAGGGCTGGCTGGTGTCGATCGTCGATCGCGTGCCGGCCTGGGATTTGAAGCGCGCGACGGAGTTCGCCGCGGCCTGTCACGACAATGGAATCTCATGGCTCGAGGAGCCGCTCGACTGGCACGACTACGACGGCCTAGCCGCTCTGAAGCGGGCGTCCAAGGTGAAGATCGCCGGCGCCGAGCTCAACCACGGCTGGGACGAGATCAAGATCATGTTCGAGAAGGACTGCTTCGACATCTACCAGCCGGACGCGTGCTTTGCGGGCGGTATGGCCCAGGTGAAGAAAGTCATCGACGCCTGCCACGAGCACGAGCGCATCTACTCGCCGCACACATGGACCAACGGCATCGGCTTTTACGTGAATTGGAACATGGCGCTGGCTGACCGCAAGAACAGCCACCCCTTGGAGTACCCCCTCGAAGAGCCGTCGTGGATTCCCGAGTTTCGCGAAGGCATCATCGACCCGATTCTGCCCAACAAGAACGGCATGCTGCCACCTTTCCGACGGCCTGGCCTAGGTTTCGAAATCGACAAGAAGAAGCTGCGGAAATACGGGAAGCGGTTCTTCAAGCTCACCGAGACAGGGTTGAAGCTCAAGGTGATCCGCGAAAAGGGGATCCGCGCGGCGCTGGATATCAAGAAGCGGAAAGACGCACAGTAGCGTCGCCCACTTCGCTCGCGCCTTTGTCCGCGCCCCGATGGCTACGCCGACGCGTTACGCTTCTTCCGCTTTTCCAAGTGTTCCGCGTAGCCGGCGCACATGGTTCCAAACGCCGCGTCCGTCCATGGGAAGAAGCCCGCGTAGTTGCCTTTGACTTTTGCGTGGTGGAAGTCGTGGTGGGTTGCGCCGTCGCTGAACGGAATCAGGTGCGTCGGGCTCCAGGGGAAGTCGTAGCCTGCGTGGCCTTCGGCGGCCTCCCATTGGCGCAGCACGATCCAGATGTAGAGCGTCACCACGTGGGCACCGACCAGGAGAGGGCCGATTAGCATGACGGTGCCGGTCAGGATGTACTCGACTGGGTGCATGTAGTGACCAGTGATGGCCCAGGGGGTCATGATGCGGTGGTGAGTCGAGTGAACCTTCTTGAAGAGCCAGCGGCTCTCGTGGAGGCTTCGGTGCATCCAGTAGAACAAGAAGTCATCGAGGAAGATGAAGAAGAGCAACTGCAGGACGATGACCCACCAGGCCGGCAACGGGCCGGCGTGCACGTTCGACAGACGCAACAGCGGCCAAGCGCCGAGTGTCGCGACTGCCATGATCAGGTTGTTCCGCGCGACGTGCCAGAACGCTGGCCCCACGACAGAGCGGCGACCCGTCTTGCGTGCCTGAATCCGGTACGGCTCAGCCCAGCGCGGCTGCTTGGCTGCGAGCATGGTAAACGGAACCGCAAACGCCAAGAACGAAACGAGTCCGATGACCGTCCCGGCGACGGGAAACAGCCAGAACATCGGTTCGGTGTAGATCTCGCGCAACCATTCCCACATAGGACGCTGACTCTAGCACCGAGCGGTCAGGGTTTCACTCGGCGGGCGCGCCATACCAGCTCTCGACCTCGGGCCATTTTCCCCAAGGAAAGACCAGCGCAGAAAGCAGCCCCGCAAACGCCCAGCCGCCGAGCACGAGCCAGGCGCCCATCGGGGCGGGCTGCATCCGAAGCAGCACTGCGGCGCCGGCGAGGCAGGCGAAGGTCTTGTAGATGAACAGATACTGGAAGAAGACCAGGTATCGCACAGGCCAGATGGCGCCGAGCGCGAACATCACGCCTTCTCCCATGATCGCGCCCCCATACAGTGCCGGAACGAACGGGTCCTCAGCGACGTTCAAGCCCATCGAAGCCCAAGCCGAGGCGGGGTCGATCATCATCCAGGCGCCAATGACGAATGACGACGCTGCGAAGCCGAAGCAGACGAGGCGAATCAAGCGGATTCGCGAAGTGGAGAGACCCTGTGCGCTCATGCGTGGACCATAGGCAAACTGGCTCCGATGCGCCAAGTCCGACTCATATGCCCAGCCGCTTCGGCAAGAGCTCGAGCACGCCGTAATCGGCGTCTTCCTGATTGCTTCCGATCGAGATCACGTCGAATTTCCCGTGCCCATCGAGGGGGCCCAGGTTGTAGAGGATGAAGCGGCCCTGGCCGCTTTCGGCGTCAAAAACCAGGTCGCCGAGCAACTCGAGCAGGTCGGGAAGGCGCGCGCCGACGAGCTGCGGGTAGACAACGTCCTGCGCTCGGTATGACGGACGCGGCCCATGGAGCAGGCGGTCGAGTAGGCTCATTGGTGTGCTGGTTCCACCCCAGCGGCCGTTGCATTCGGTGAACAGCACCTGGAACTCACCGTTCAGATCACCTGTCACCAAGTGGTCGAACGAGCAGCGTCCGACGTACCCCAAGTCCTGAAGGGCAGCGCCCACCATGAGCGCTGCGGTTGCGAGCTCCTGGTTCACGGCATCTGTCAGGGTCGAAGGCCGGCTTCCGACGAAGACCTTCTCTTCGCCTTTCAAGATCTGCTCGTAGATCCCGTCGAGGCGCGGCTCGCCGAGGCCGATGGGCGGGATCCAGAGCTGCGTCGACGGAGAGAGATCGGTGTCGAGCCACGCGACAGCGAGCACCTCCTCGCCTTCGGGCCATTCGGTGCGACGCAAGAACTCGCGCACCATCCGTGACGCGTCTCGTTCTGAATTCAGTTCGCGTGATGCGAATACGGCGTTGCCCATGGCAGATGCACATCTGGTTCGCTTGAGGCCGATCCTCGGGTGTCGTCGTGACAAGGTCAGAAGATCGGTCTCCATCTGTGCCGGGTCGTGTGAGATCCGGGTTTCGACTAGCGCCTCGCGGCCAAGTACGCGCGCGACGAGCTCGTCAAACAGGGCCTTGTCGTTGGCGATCCAAGTGACTGGTGGCGGTGGCGCAAGCACGCGTACCGGGCAGTGGCTGTCCACGCTGAGCATCGCGGCCAGCTCCCAGACGTCTTCGATCCCCATGTACGGATGAATCGTCAGGCCGCCGGAGGCTTTGGCGGTCTCGACGAGATGGGCATGGCAGTGACCCTCGGTGCAAGCGCGCGCGACGGCGATCGGCGGGCCCACTGGATCGGCCACTAGATGCTCGGGCGCGCCCATTTTGAGCGTCTCGTGGCAGTAAGGTTCGTACCCGCCGACTGCCGGCGTGACGGTGACGTAGACGTCGTGGTCGCCGGCTCGGAGACGGCCGCGGTGCTGGTACTCCTCGACGCCCGCGATATCCGCGAGAAAAGGAATACCCGAGACATCATCGAGCTGCAGGGTAGGGTGCGGGGCGTCACCTCGATGCCAGCGGTGCGCCTCGAATGGCGCGAGCTTGCTCGCGATTTCGATGTCCGCCCCGAGATCCCGCCCAGCTAGACGCGCTCGATCGAGGTCCAAGACACGCTGGCCGGAGGTCGTGCTCACAAGCCCCGCTTTAGCGCAGCTGGCCGGCCTTTCCAGCGGGCTCAGTTGGGCCCAGTTGGAGGAGCGTACGTGTCGAGGAAGCCATTGACCGCTGCCCAGTAGACGTCGTTGTCGCTGAACTTCTCCCACAGCGCGCGAGAGCCGTGTTGACCCTTGGACGCAGGGGTGAATAGGACCTTTTTGTCGGCAGGGGAGGCGTCGAAGATCGGCTTCACTTGCTTGCGTTCCTTCTTCGAGGATGTGACGAAGAGGGGTTGCTTCACGCGCTTGGCGAAGTCCCAGATGTAGATCGCGCTCTTCTGTTTTTCGAAGTACTCGCCTGGAGCGAAAGCCATCGCCGCGCTGATTTGTTCGGGGTGCTCAGCGGCCAGTCGAAAGACCAGCGATGCCGAGTAGGAGCTTCCCCAGGCGACGATGCGTTCGGCGTGGAGCTCCTTGCGCGCGTACGCAAGCGCGGCCTTCATGTCTGCGTAAGCATCCAGGTAGCTTCGAGCGAGTCCCATCTTCGTGGCGCGGTAGTGAGTCTCGTTTTGGACGCCGTCGACTGCGCCGCCGGAACGCTGGTCGACCGCCATCACCCGGTAGCCTCGCTTGACCAGCTTGGGAGCAATCTCTCGATACTCTCCCCGACTCCAGCCGGCTTGGTGAAACAGAAGGATGAGCGTGGCCGATTCGTTCTCCGAGGCGTAGATGTCGGCCCGACCTTGGATGCCCCCGTCCGTTGGGAAATCTATGCTCTTGAAATCAGCGTTCGCAAAGGCGGTGTGGGACGTGCCGGCTAGCACCATGGCCGCCACGGCGACTACCCAAATCAACTTTCGCATCCGTCCCTCCTAAGCAGGCCTTCGGAGAAGCTAGCGTGAAACTGGGCTTCAGTACACCGCCACGGGGGCCTGAGGGGCCACCGTCAAGGTCGTGGAGAGCGGGAGATCACGCGACGAAGTGCCCACATGGACCGCGTGGTCGAGCCCTTCGAGGGCCCAGGCGGACTCGGCGACGTCGTAGTAGGCGAGGTCGTTCACCGGCACCGCGATCTCGACCGTTTGGCTGGCGCCCGGCTGCAGCGACACCTTCGCGAATCCCTTGAGCTCGCGATCCGCGCGCTCTACCGCGGAGCCGGGATAGGTCACGTAGAGCTGCACGACCTCGGCGCCGGTCACAGAACCGGTGTTGGTGACGTCGACGCTGTAGAGAACCACGTCACCTGCCTGGGCCTCGGCCTGACTCGCCCGAAGGTTGTCGAGCATGAAAGTCGTGTAGCTCAGTCCGAAGCCGAACGGGTACTCCGGCGTCGAGCCATTGCGATCCAGATGCCGATAGCCGTGGAAGTAGTCATAGGTCACTTCAAGCGACACGTTGTCAAACGGAGGCAGTTGGCCGAGGCCGGTGGGGAAGCTGATCGGAAGCTTGCCCGAAGGGTTGGCATCGCCGAAAAGGAGGTCCGCGATCGCGTAGCCGCCCATCTGCCCCGGGTACCAGGCCATCAGCAGGGCCTCTATGTCGGGAAGCCAGTTGCCCATGGTGATGGCGCCGCCGCCCTCCAGGACGACGATGGTGCGGGGGTTCGCCGCGGCAGCGGCTCTGATCAGGGCTTCGAGCTCTGCGCGAAGACTCAGGTCGACTCGGTCGCCAGCTCCGATGAGCGCTTCGCCTTCGTCTTCGGAAGTCAGGCCCGTGACCACGATGACTGCATCCGCCGCCTCGACAATGGCAATATCGTCCCCCTCGAGGACGTCTTTTGCGATGTAGTCGAGGTCGACCGAATCGCCGACAGCCTCCTCGATGCCCTGCAAGGGGGTCACCACGAAAGCCGGGCGGACGCTGCTACTGCCGGTATCGCCAATGTTGGCGGTGTTGGCGAGCACACCCACGACGGCGATCCGGTCGAGCACGGTCACGTCGAGAGGGAGTGCTTGGGATTGGTTCTTCAGCAAGACGGCGCCCTCGGTCGCCGCGTCTTGTGCGACGGCGAGGTGTTCGTCGCTTCCGATCACACTTTCATCGACCGGACTCGGCGCATCCAGCCGGTACTCTAGCTTTTTGCGGACCATGCGCCGAACTGCGTCGTCGATGACGCTTTCAGGAAGATCTCCCGCTTCGACCTGATCGAGAAGGCTCCGAAACACGTTCGTTGTCGGCATTTCGAGGTCGAGCCCGTTCAGCGCCGAATCGGGTTTTGTCCCAAGGGTGAAGTCCGAAAGCACGAAGCCGTCGAAGCCCCATTCGCCTTTGAGAATGCCCCGTAGCAGAGTCTCGTTCTCGCCACAGAACTGTCCATTGACGGAGTTGTAAGCGCTCATGATGGATGCGGCGCCACCCTCGTGCACAGCAGCGCGGAAATGCGGAAGGTATATCTCACGCACGGTCCGATCATCCACGGTGACGTCGACCCGGAATCGAGTGTTTTCGATGCTGTTGGCAGCGTAGTGCTTTGGATTTGCCAGTACGTATTGCTGAACGCCCTGAACGAATGCGACACCCATGCGTGATAGCAGGTGCACGTCCTCGCCGTATGTTTCTTGGGAGCGCCCCCAACTGGGATGCCGGAGGTTGTTGATCGTGGGTGCCAGCAAGACGTTGCCGCCAATCGCGCGAAGCTCGCGGCCCATGGCTTCGCCGACGCGGCGCTCGAGCTCGGGGTTCCAGCTCGCGCCCCTGGCCATGGCGACGGGAAACGCGGTGGCTCCCTGGTGGACGCCAATCCCGCGGGGACCATCGGACATCTTGAACGGGGGGACGCCCAGGCGCTCGACGCCGGGCACGTTCCAGAGCTCCTGGCCGTATGTGCCCATGATGGCGGTGGTACCGGACATCTGCGCGACCTTTTCGTCGAGCGTCATCTGAGCGAGCAGTTCGTCGACCCGCTGTTCCAAGTCGCCGACATCGCCGCGGCTGCTGCTGTTGGTGCAGGCGATCGCGATCGCGATTGGAATCAAAGCAAGAGTTCTAAGTGTCATGGCGGTCGATGGTACCCGAACCCGAACGGCTGACAAGACCTGCTTCGATCAATGCCTGCGCGCAGCGTGCTTCTTGAACTCGATTCGTGCCACGGTTCGCCTGTGCACCTCGTCCGGACCGTCGGCCAGCCGCAGGGTTCTGCTCTGCGCCCAGGTTTCGGCCAAGCCGAAGTCGTCGCTGACGCCTCCGCCACCGTGTGCCTGGACCGCGTCGTCCAGGACCTTGAGCGCGGTGAGCGGCGCCTTGACCTTGATCATCGCGATCTCCGCTCGGGCCGCCTTGTTGCCGACCTTGTCCATCATGTCGGCGGCCTTGAGCGTCAGTAGTCGCGCACATTCGATGTCGATTCGAGCGTCCGCTACGCGCTCTTCCCAGATAGATTGCTCGTAGATCTTCTTTCCGAAAGCGGTCCGGCTCATGAGACGCGCACACATCTTTTCGAGTGCGCGCTCGGCCACACCGATGAGTCGCATGCAGTGATGAATGCGCCCGGGACCGAGACGGCCTTGCGCAATCTCGAAGCCCCGACCTTCGCCGAGGAGCATGTTGCTTGCTGGGACGCGCACGTTTTCGAAACGCACCTCGCCGTGCCCGTGCGGAGCGTCGTCGAATCCGTATACAGGCAGGTAGCGCTCTACGGTTACGCCCTTCGCGTCACGCGGGACGAGGATCATGCTCTGCTGTAAGTGACTCGAAGCGCCCGGATCGCTCTTGCCCATCACGATCATGATCTTGCATCGCTTGTCCATGATGCCGGAGGTCCACCACTTGAGGCCATTGACCAGGTACTCGTCACCATCGCGCTTGATCTCGGTGCAGATGTTGGTCGCATCGGACGAGGCGACTTCTGGCTCCGTCATCGCGAATGCGGAACGAATCTGTCCCTTGAGCAGCGGCTCCAACCAGTCCCGCTTCTGTGCCTCCGTGCCGTAGCGGTCCAGCACTTCCATGTTGCCGGTGTCCGGTGCAGCACAGTTGAAGACCTCCGGCGCAAACGCCACTCGTCCCATGATCTCGCAGAGCGGCGCGTACTCCAGGTTGGTCAGTCCTGCGCCACGCTCACTCTCCGGCAAGAATAGATTCCAAAGGCCAGCGTCCTGTGCCTTCTTCTTCAGCTCTTCGATCATGGGCGGCGTATCCCAGCGGTCTGGAAGCGAAGCATGCTGCTCGCGCACTGCGGCCTCGTTGGGATAGATCTGGGCGTCCATGAACTCCTGAAGTCGAGAGATGAGAGCCTGCGTCTTGTCGCTGTACGTGAAATCCATAACTATCCCCTAGACTCCCTCAGCCCAGTTCCAAGACGACTTTGCCGCGGGCGCGTTTGGTCTCCATGTAGCGGTGGGCTTCGGCAGCGTCCTCGAGCGCAAAAGAGCGGTCGACTACGACTCGCAGGCTGCCGGTGTCAATCTGTTGGCGGAGCCAGTCGAGTTGGTCCCGGCGAGACTTGACGAGAACGAGCTTGGCTCGCTTGCGCCTCAGCAGGGTTCGAGCGACATCCCTGAGAATGCGTCCGCTCGGAATGGTCTGCACGTAGGTGCCGCGCGGCTCGAGCAGGTGCTTCAGCTTGTCGAAGCTGTAATTGCCGAACACGTCGAATATCGCGTCGAACGTTGCGTCCAGCTCGACTAGCTCGGTCTGGGTGTAGTCGACGACTCGATCGGCGCCGAGCTCAGTCACGAGGTCGGTGTTGCGCTGGCTGCAGACCGCGGTGACTTCGGCGCCCAGGATCTTCGCGATCTGAACGGCGAACACCCCGACACCACCTGATGCGCCGTTGATCAAAACCCTTTGTCCGGCCTCGATCCGGGCATCGTCGCGAAGCGCCTGTAGGGCTGTCTGGGCGGCCAGCGGCACCGCGGCCGCAACGCGAAGCTCGATCGAGTTGGGCACCTTGGCGAGTTGTTGCGCATCTACCGCGGCAAACTGTGCGTACGCGCGGCCTGCGAAGTCGTTGATCATGCCGAAGACCCGATCGCCTTCCGCCAGATCCGCGCCGGCCCCGACTTCCACCACCTCGCCCGCGATGTCGTGCCCGACGATCAGCGGGAACTTCTTGCCCGTTGCAACCTTGAACTTCCCCTTGCGGACGATCACGTCCTTCGGGTTCACTCCGACGAAGCGCGTCCGCACAAGGACTTGGCCGCGTGTAGGAACGGGACGCGGAACGGTCGCCTGGCGGAGGACCTCGGGCCCGCCATATCGGTCGATGACCACCGCGCGCATCGTTGCGTTTGGATTCAGGTGCCTACCGTACTGCGGAAGCTCGCTCATTGCTTCGTGAAACGGTACAGCGAGAGACCCGAAAGAATCTTCGGCTGAAAGAAGGTGCTCTTCTCGGGCATGACGACCTCTGGGTCTTCGAGCCCAGCGTCGGCCACGGCCATGAGCTCATCGAGGCTTACCGGGTGCAGCGCAATCGCCATGTCGTAGTCGCCTCTGTCGACCGCGGCTTTCATTTCGTCGAGCGCAGACTCCGAGTAGTAGTCGAAGTGGTCGGGGTCGACGACCATGTCGTGCGTCAGCCCGAGCTTCGGGTAGAGCTCGCGCTCGAGGATCGCGCAGTCGAGGCGCCCGACGACGTCTTTGGGGACCTCTTGCGCATCGAGCTCGTAACAGCCCTCCTTCGTGTAGATGCAGAAGCTGTGCTTCTTGGGCGTCCGGAATGAATCGACCGGCCTCAAGCGCAGGTCCCCGGCAATCTCCGAGAAGGGGCGAACGCCGTTGATGACGCGATTGTACGCTTGGATCACCGCTTCTTCAGTGACGTAGCAAAGGAAGTGGGTCTGCTCGTTCAAGAGGCTCGCGTGGTAGCGGTGGTGACCGTCGGCGATGTAGAGAGGTTCCGTCCCGAGGGCGGCTTGGAGTGCGTGACCGGTCTTGCTGCCTTCCGGGACGCGCCAGACCTTGTTCGCAATCCCTTCGAGCTCGCTGTAGCCGCCGAACTCGCTGGTGAAGTCGTAGATCGGGTCCGCTTCCTGCTTGGCTTTCTCCAAGACCGACGCGATCGGCGCCCTCGTCAGCACGAAAACCGGCCCGATGTGAAGCCCCGTGGCGCGACGCATCGCCATGCGCCCCTTGACCTTGTCGTCGAAGGTCTTCTCGTGCCGGATGATTTGCTTGGCCTCGTACGGAGAAACCTCCGCCGCGACAAAGACACCGGTTCGTCGGCCTTCGTTCCATGTTTGCTCGTAGACATAGTACGCCGGCTCGTCATCTTCGATGAGCGACCCGTCCGCCACGAGACGATCGCGCGCGGCTGCGGGCTGGTCCCCCAAGATGATGTGAAACAGCGAGCTTGGCTCCTCTTCGAGCAGCTTCTCGAGCGGGGTGCCTGGCTTGATCACGTCGTAGGGTGGGGACGCGATTGCAGACACGCGAGACGGGTTCGGGCGCAAGCCGGTGAGTCCGATCGTGGCGACCATGATAGCTCCTTATGGGGCTTGCGAATCGCATACTGCCCCTGGAAGTCAAGAGCCCCGAACGCCCCGCTCAGTCTGCTTCTACTTGGGCGAGGGTCAGCGTTCCGAGGTCGCCGTCGAGGGTGACCAAGTCTCCGGTTTGAATGCGCTGGGTGGCGACTCGGAGGTTCACGACCGCAGGAAGGCCATATTCTCGGGCCACGACTGCGCCGTGCGAAACCGCGCTGCCCACGTCGGTAGCAAGTCCGGCGATCAGGCTGAAGTATGGCGTCCAGCCGACATCGGTGATTGGCGCGATCAGGATTTCGCCCGCCTGCAGCTCGGCAGCCTCTTCGAGCGTCTCGACGACCCGCGCTCGCCCGGTGACCTTTCCGCGACTCACGGGCTTGCCTAGCAACGCTCCGTCATCGCTCGCGACAGGCTCAAAGCCCAAAGGCTCGGGCCGATTGCGGAACACCTCCGGGAAGTGAAGCGGCATCTGATAGTCGATGACCCTTCGCCGCGACACAGCGAGCTCGGAGAGCTCTCTGCGGCCGCGAAGCAGCTCGCCGATCTCCTGGTGGGTCAAAAAGAAGACCGCGTCCTGGTCAGGCAGCCTTCCTTCCTCCGCCATTCGCGAACCCAGGGCCCGGTAGGCGTGCTTGAAGGCGGTCGTCACCGCGACGAGGCCGGACTTCGTGTGCTCGCGCGTCCGAATCGCCGCATGCGCGAACGGGAGGAGCCTCCGAAGGACGGGGTGGTCCTGCGAGGTCGCTCGCGGCCGGGCCTCGGGGCGATGACGCGTGCCGAACTTCAGTCGAGCGCGAAGCCCTGATTGCAGGGAGCTGATCAGGGGCGCCGGATCGACCGCCCATTCCTTCTGTCGCAGCTCGAGCTCTCGAACGGCGCGATGACCGTGGCGATCGAGATACCTTCCGAACTCGCTGCCCGCTTCTCCTGCCTCGCTGGAGCAAAGCCAGGCGAGCGCAGCCTCCTGGTCGGCTTCGACAAAGGCCTCTTCGGCGCCTTCCCGTTCGACCAGCATATCGACGATTCGCTCGACACCCTCGGCGATGTCCGCACTCTCGACGTTCTTTGCGCCCGCAAGCATGTCCGCGACTTCCGCGTGATGCTCCTGAGTCGGCTCGCCACCCTTCGCTAGGATGCCGAGCAAGATGGGGCTCAGCGCGCCGGACGAGGATGAAGACAGCAAATGGAGCTCGTAAGCTCGCCACATCTGAGGAAGGCTCTCGTCGATCGAGCGATACAACTGCCGTGCGGTTCCGAGCTTCGGCAGGTTCAGGCTTGCGACGAGCTCGTCGAGATCGTCGCGGTGCTTCCTTGCCGTCACGAGGAGCGAGAAATACCGGGCGCCGTTGATCGCCCGCCTCCAGGCGGGCTCGGGCTCCGGTTCGGACAGCTCTTCGATGTCTCTCCCACAGAGCGCGATGCACATCTGGCTCTTGCTGGAGCCGGCCACAGCGGAGGCGAGCTCGGACAGGTTCGAGAGGTTGAGGAACAGGTGACCAAAGTACATCCCGACGTAACGAAAGCCTTCGCTCTGAGGCACGTTTGCCCCCATGCGCCGGTAGGCCCACTGCATGCCGAGGTCGATGCCACGACCGGTCACGGAGAAAGTCAGGGGCGTCACTGCGCCCGGCATCATTTCTCCGATGTTGCACCATGTGTAGACGTCGCTCGGCTTGGGCTTCGTGTCGAGCTCGTTCGGGTCCGCCGGCAGCTGCGTGATAGGCCGGGCCTGCAGCCATCGAAGCTCTCCGGCCTGGTCGATCGCCCACTCCATGTCGAGGGGGACGCCGTACCGTTCTTCGGCGCGGAGGGCCCCATCGAGCAATAGGGTGAGCTCGCCGTTGCTCAAAATCGGCTCGTCGCCCCGCAGCTCGCTCCGCAACACCGAGCCGTCCCTCCCGAGAAGCCAATGATCAGGGCTGGCATGTCCGCTGACCAACGCTTCGCCGAGGCCAGCGACCGCGTCGACGACGACTCGATCGCGCCGTGCGTTGACAGGGTGTGCCGTGAAGATGACCCCCGCCGCGCGCGCATCGACCATCTGCTGCACGACGATGTTCATGCGGGCTTCGTGCTCTTCGGTCTTCTCGTCCCGGTAGGCCAAGGCCCGCGCGTTCCCGAGCGAGCGAAGGCAGTCTTCGATCGCCGCGCGAAGGGCGTCGCGGCCCTCGACGTTCAGAACCGTCTCGTACTGCCCCGCGAACGAAGCTTCCCCCGAGTCTTCCCCGATTGCCGAGGAGCGAACCGCAACCTTACCGGCGCCGATGCGAGCGTAGTGCTCGTCGAGGTCGGCGGGCAGGCAGCCGGGGCGAGCGCCGATCACTACGAAACCCGAGGGCACTTCGAATCCGTATTCCAGTAGACAAACGAGCCCTTCGGCCTTTCCGCCAACGGCCTCGTCGGAAATCGATTCGAGCGGAATGCAGTGGGGTTTGGTCATGCGGTTTTTGCGCGGCTTCTCAGGGCACTGATGATCTCCGAAGCGCAGTCCTGCGAAAGCGGGAAGGGCGAGGAGAAACCGAGCCGTTCGGCAAGGGAGCCATAGCGCGCGTACAAGATATCGGCGACTTCGCTCGGCGTGCCGACCGCCGCAATGCGGCCCAGAAGCACATCGTCGATCAGCGCCGCCATTTCGTGCCAGCGCCCCTCTTTGGTCAGCCGACGAAGCTCTGGCTGAAGCTCGCCGCGCCCCTCGGCTTCGAGCACGCTGCGATACGCGGGCGTCGAAGCGTAGAAGGCGACCTGGTTTCGCGCCATCGCACGTGCGTTCTCGAAGCCGGCTTCGTCATTGCCCGTCACGATGAGCACTTGCGCGCAGAGCGTGAAATCGGAGAGCTCGCGCTCCGATGCGGCCAGGCCCTTCTTCAGATTCGGCAGCATGATTTGCTCGAGCGAGCGCTCGGTGTGGAATGGATGCAGGAGCATGCCGTCGGCAACTTCGCCCGCTGCCTCGGTCATCTTCGGTCCCACTCCGCCAAGATAGATCGGCGGGGCACCGCCTTTGGCGGGGCCCGGATTGAAGATCGGTGGCATCAGGGTGTGCGTGTAGAAGTCCCCACGAAAGTCGAGCTTCTCGTTGCTGTTCCAGCTCGCGAGGATTGCCCGAAGAGCGAAAACGAACTCCTTCATGCGCGAAACCGGTTTGCTCCAGGGCATGCTGTAGCGTGCCTCGATGTGGGGCTTGATCTGCGAGCCGAGCCCGAGCCAGAAGCGCCCCTCCGAAAAATGCTGCAGATCATGGGCCAAATTCGCGACGGTCATCGGGGTACGCGCGAATGCGATCGCAAGCCCGGTACCGATCTCGAGATTGGAATGCTCGGCTGCAAGGACCAGCGGCATGAAGGGCTCGTGCGGCCCTTCGAAGGTGAAGCAACCGTCGAACCCGACCTCCTCCAGCTCGCGGACTCGCCCGGCGACTTGTTTCATGTCAGTCACCAGCAATCCGGCGTCGATCTTCATCCGCGAGGGCTCCTTTGGAGAGAGGCTCGTCGCACGAATTGCCGGCGACTGTCAAGGGCGGCACGCCCTTGAAACCGCGGCCCAGACGGTCTAGTTCCAAGCTTGGAGGCAATCGATGACCGAACGAACCGGGCTTCTCCCATTCTGGAAAAATTACGACCGAAAGCTCTACCTCCGGGCCGCGATTCTCGCGGACGAGCTAGGTTACGATTCGTTTTGGATTCCCGAGGCCTGGGGCTACGAGATCTTCTCGCTGCTGACCGAGATCGCGGTGCACACCAAGCAGATCAAGATCGGCACCGCAATCGTCAATTGCTTCAGCCGGTCGCCGGGTCTCATGGCGATGAACGCCGCAACGGTCGACGAGATCAGCGACGGCCGTCTCATCCTCGGCATGGGCACCAGCGGCAAGCGGGTCATCGAAGGTTTTCACGCGCGCGAGTTCAGCAAGCCGCTCACGCAGCTGCGCGACGTGATTCGAGTGACCAAGACTTTGCTAGCCGGGAAGAAGCTCACCGAGAGCGACGCCAAGCTGCACGCCTACCGACCATTCGAGCTCGCAATGAAGCCGCTCCGCCCGAACGTGCCGATCTACGTTGCCGCGCTCAAGCAGAAATCGATCACCTCGATCGGCGAGCTCGCCGACGGCTGGATACCCACCTTCTGGCCCTACGCGAAGCTCGACCAGGGGCATGCTTGGATTGCCGAAGGCGCCGCCAAGTCGGGTCGTGATCCGAGTGAGATAGCCACTGCGCCGTTCACCACGGTCATTCCTCTTGGCGAGGCAGGGGTTCGAGAAGCCCGCCAAATCATCTCTTTTTACATCGGCGGAATGGGCGACTACTACAAGGAGCTCCTCAGTGGTTTCGGCTACGCGGACGAGTGCAAGCGGGTGGAGGAGCTCTACCGAGACAAGAGGACCCGGTCAGAGGCGGCCGATGCGGTCTCCGACGAGATGATCGAAGCGCTCAGCATTGCGGGCGATCCGAAGTACTGCATTTCCGAGCTGAAACGCCGCCGTGAGTACGGAATCGATCTTCCGATCCTCAATCTGCCATCGAACCTGCCATGGGAGATGGTCGAGATGTTCATTCGCACGATGGCGCCTACATCCTAGGGTTTCTTGGCGTGTACTCCCGACTTGCTACTCTGTAGCGGTGTGGAGGAGACCCCGTGACGCAAAGCGGACGCTTCGCCGGAGCATCGGCCTGTGCGCGCTGCTCTTCGCGTTCGGCTGCTCCGTCTACGATTCGAGCTTGCTCGAAGGTGGCGAAGCGGGCCTTCCGAGCCGTCCTCCCGCGAACACGAGCTCGTTAGACGATAGCGAGTCGCTGCTTTTCGCCCTCAAAGACATCTTCATCAACCAGTCGGCGGAGCTCGCTGCGAACATCGGTGTCGACCTCGATGGGACGACGACGATGGGGCCATCCGATGCCACCTGCGAGCCACGCACAATCGACGGCGAAGTCGTAGGCCAGGCAGTGGTCGACGGCGCAAAAGGAATAGACAATGCGATCGGTGCGCACCTTCTGCCCACGACCAGCACCGCTCTCCCTTGTCTCGAAGACAACCTGGCGTTGACGCAGGGGCGCGGGATAGGGACGGTTCTTCTTTGGGTTCAGGGCTGGAACGGGACGCCACAGGATGCGAGCGTGTCGGTTGTGCTCACCAACTCGGTTGACGGCACCAGCGAAGATCCATCGCTGGTTGGTTTCACTCAGAACGACCCCGTGGACCTGATGTACCTGAACGGCGACCAAGACATCGAGGCGCCCGGCCCCGCCTGGGACAGTCGGGACGCATGGTACCTCGACCCGGTCGACTTCAAGGTAGACGGCAGCGGCCAGCCGAGCCTCGACCTCCCGAAGACCGAGCAGCTCGCGGCGTACGTTTCGTACGGCCGGCTCGTAGTGCCGCTTCTCCCCGGCACGGCGTTCAAGCTCATTGCTGGTGACGGAGCGATTCGAAGTGACGGCGACATGACGATTACCGTCAATGGTGGATACATGATGGGCGACATCAGCGAAGACCGCACGCGGCTGGACGACGGTCTTTTCGTGGGCCGCTTGACGCTCGGAAGACTCACCGAGATCACTCCCAAGGTGGGCCTCTGCACCTTCGACGCCGAGCTGATGGAGTCGCTCATCGGCCAGTTTGCCGACATCCAAGGTTCACCCGAAGACGACGGAGCGGGCATGGAGTGCGATGCTTTCAGCGTGGGCGTGACCTTCAACGCGCTGGCAGGGCGGATCGGGGGGCTCGCCGCATTCTCGCGACCCGACCTCCAACCCTGCGCCAATCCCGATCCTCTCGAAGTCGATCGCTGCTGCCCCAGCGAGTGGCGGAGCGGGAAGACGCGCTCCGATACCTGCGATACGACAGAGAAGATCATCAAGGCTGCGCGCTTCGATGCCTTGCCCAGTGTCATCGAAGTGCCGGTGCCGTCGCCCGAACTGCCCTAGAGGACTGCGCTGCCTCAGCCGCCGGCGTTGCGGCGCTTTCGGGCCGAGTCGGCAAGGCCTTCGATGACCGGAACGGTGACGTCCCAACTCATGCAGGCGTCCGTGATGCTCTGCCCGTAGGTGAGCTCAGTGCCGGGCTTGTTGTCCTGACGGCCGCCGACCAGGAAGCTTTCGAGCATCACGCCAAACACACCGGTGCTGCCCTGAGCGACTTGCTGCCCAATCGCGATGGCGACGCCTGCCTGCTTTTCATGGTCCTTGTGGCTGTTGGCGTGACTGCAGTCGACCATGACTCGACCTTCGAGACCGGCGGCTTCGAGCATCTCCACCGTGGATGCGATGTGCTCGGGCTGGTAGTTCGGCTTGCCACCGCCACCACGCAGAATGACGTGGCAATCGAGATTGCCCTTCGTAGCCACGATCGCTGTCAGCCCTTGCTTGGTCACCGAAAGGAAATGATGCGGGCTTCGCGCTGCCCTTACGGCTTCGACGGCGATGAGCACCGTGCCCCGCGTCCCGTTCTTGAAGCCCACCGGCATGGAGAGGCCGCTCGCGAGCTCGCGATGCACCTGGCTCTCCGTGGTTCGCGCCCCGATCGCTCCCCAGGAAACCAGGTCAGCCACGAACTGCGGCGAAATCGGATCGAGAAACTCGGTCCCAGTCGGCAGGCCCATCTCCGCCAGCGAGCTCAGAAAGCCACGGGAGACGCGCAGGCCATGATTGATGTCGAAGCTTCCATCGAGGTTGGGATCGTTGATTAGTCCCTTCCATCCGACCGTCGTCCGCGGCTTCTCGAAATAGGTGCGCATGACGATGACCAGGTCTTCGGCGTGCTGGTCGCGCAACGCCTTGAGCCGCTGGGCGTATTCCAGCGCCGCGTCCGGGTCGTGAATCGAGCAGGGACCAACGACGACCAGCAGTCGGTCATCCTTCCCGTGCACGATGTCGCTGATCTCCCGGCGCGCCGTCGCGATCCGCGCGATGGCTTCGTCTCCGGGATGGATTTCCTCCATCAAAATCGCGGGTGGAATTAGTGGCCGAAGGCCTTCGATCCGGACGTCGTCGGTAGGTGGGCGGAACATCAGAGCGCGATTCCTAGCATGGAAGCCCGTCGCCGTCCCGCTTGGCCCACCGGGATGAACGCTGTGCTACATCGGCACCTCGTGGCTGCTTTCGTTCGGCTCTTTCCTCTTTGGGTCACCCTGGGTGCGGTCGTCGCGCTCATCTACCCACCGGCGTTCGAGTGGTTCCTCGCCTACGGGCTGATCAGTCCAGGGCTTCAGATCATCATGCTGGGCATGGGGCTCACGCTCGAGCTCTCCGATTTCTCGCGCGTTTTTCGTGCTCCAGCGCCCATTCTCTGGGGCGTGCTCCTGCAGTACACCGTCATGCCGCTGCTCGGCTGGGGCGTGGGCTACCTGTTTCAGCTGCCGACGGCGTTCGCGGTCGGCCTCGTGCTGGTGTGCTGCTGTCCGGGTGGCACAGCTTCCAATGTGATCGCCTACTTGGCCAAAGCCGACGTCGCGCTTTCGGTGTCGATGACTGCCTTCTCGACGATGCTTGCGGCCGCCTGCACACCGCTGCTCACGACGTGGATCGTAGGCAGTCGAGTCGAGGTCGACGGCTGGGCCCTGTTCCTCAGCACGGCTGAGGTGGTACTGCTCCCCGTTGCCGTAGGCCTCGTCATGCGTCGCTACTTGCCCAAGCTCACCGAGAAGCTGCTTCCCGTCGCGCCAGCCGCCGCGGTCCTCATGATCGTCTTGATCGTTTCGGCAATACTCGGCGCGCGGAAAGATGCCGTGCTCGAATCTGGTCTACAGCTGCTTGCCGCCGTGGCCACGGTGCACAGCCTGGGCTTCTTTTTGGGCTACCTGTTCGGAGGTCTCAGCGCCGGCTTTGGATCTGTGGCGCGCACGACGTCGATCGAAGTCGGTATGCAGAACTCAGGCTTGGGGGCAGTGCTCGCACAGGCCCACTTCGCCAATCCGCTCACCGCCATTCCGAGCGCGATCTCGGCGATCACCCATTGCATCATCGGAAGCGCGCTGGCCGCAGTTTGGTCCAGACGCCCACCGTCCGATGCCCCGACCGTCTCCTAACCGGGCTCGAGTCATGGCTGGCTCCGGGCCGTTAGTGAGCAATCACACAATTTCGGGGGATCTTGTGTCGCTGTTCTGTTGTAGTGGTGCTAAATTTTGTTACGCCGCGGATCTGGCGTGGAACTCATGAAGACACCTGTCCATGTACTGCTCACAGCTCTCTTGCTGGCCGCCCCCGCCTGCAGTGTCTACGACTCCTCGCTCGTGGAAAAAGGCCTAGCCGGCCTTCCGCTCCGGCCTCCGCCGAGCACGAGCTCAGAGTCGGATGAGGTCGAGGCGATTTTTGCGCTGCGCAACGTCTCACTGGACCAATCCGGCGATCGCTGGCGACGGTTCGGCCTCGACTTGGACGGATCGAACACCAAGTCGATCGTAGATGATGCCGAGTGCGTTGCCGCCAACGGGCACCCGCCGCTCGACGGAGACAACGGAATCGACAACGCCTTTGGTCAGTACGTCCTACCGACGGTCGCGAGCTTGGTTGCTTGCCTCGAAGACAACATCGCGCTCCATCAGGGCTGCGGCCGAGGTACGGTCCTGCTCCGCCTGCGCAACTGGAACGGCACGCCGAACGACGCGAAGGTCGACGTGTCGACGTTCTCCGCTGTCGATGGCACCTCCCTGGACGACGTTTCCGATCTGCAATGGGGTGGCGACACTGCTTCGAGTTTGTTGCTCCCCGGGTCCGCGAATGAGGCGCCAGACCCGGCCTGGGATGGCGATGACTACTTTTTCGTCGATCCGTCGACCCTGATCACGGGAAACCTCGATCGTCCCGTCATCTGGCAGACCGACGCCTACGTGAGCAACGGTCGCGTCGTGCTTCCCTTGGATGCGGGTTCCACGTTCGTGTTTCTCACGGGCCCGGGCAGTTTCTCGATCGCGATCAACGGATTCATGATCGCAGACATCAGCCAAGATGGTCAGACCATCGAGAAGGGGCTCATCGCGGGTCGCTTCCCTGCCGGCAAGCTGGTTGGTGCTTTGGAGCCCCTCGGGGTTTGTGACGAAACCTTCCAAGGAAGCATCCTCGGCCTGCTCACTGACAATTTGGACCTGCACGCGGATCCCAACATCGGCAGTCCGGATGACCAATGCACGGCCACAGGCATCGCCTTCAGCTTCCAGGGTGTCCGGGCGCGCATTGCGGACACCGCTGCGCCGGTCGCGCTTCCAAAGCCCGATCCCTGCGCAGGCGCCGCCGCTGGTCCGGAGCCCGCATTCGATCGTTGTTGCCCCTCCGTCGAGATCAACTCACCCAGCGCGCTTCCCGCCGACTGCAGCGCGGAGGACCTGCAACCCTATTCGGATCTGCCCAATCCGATTCCGGTGCCGCTCGAAGAAGGTTTCTAGCTGACCTCGAACGACTCGCCGCAACCGCAGTCGCCGGTGGCGTTGGGGTTGTTCCACTTGAAGCCGTAACTCATCAGACCCGACTCCCAGTCGAGAACGGCACCTGCGAGGAACTCGATGCTTCGCTTGTCGACGACGACTTTGAGCCCGTCGAACTCGAACACCAGATCTTTGTGGGGGCGGACCTTCTTCGCGAAATCGTACACGTAGTAGTACCCCGAGCAGCCGCCACCTTTGACGCCGAGCCGTAATCCCTCGACCGGTTCGCCTGCGTCGGCGACCTTCTCTTTGGCCATTTGCACCGCTTTCGGTGTCAGCGTGATGCTTCTGGCTTCGCTCATCGGTCTCTATGTAAGGCGGGAGGCCTGGTTTCGCCAGCCTCGCGGCCCATTCACCAGTCGATGGGCTTCCCGCTCGCCCTTCGAGCCCAGAGCGGGGAGCGCTCCCGAAGCCGGCCGACAGTGTCGATGACCGCATCTGCGACGGCTCGCACCTCGTCGGCGCTCGTCTGCCGGCCGAGCCCAAAGCGAATGGAGGCCGCGCTCCAGTCCTTCGGAACGCCCATCGCTTCGAGCACATAGCTGGGGCCTGAGACCGCGCTGCTGCAGGCCGAGCCGCTCGACAGAGACACGATCTCGCTCAGCTCGAGAAGCAGCTGGGCACCGTCCACGTAGCCGAACGACAAATTGAGGTTTCCTGGATGCCGGGGGCCAGCCGCGCCATTGAGGCGAACTTCTTCGACCGCATCGAAGAGCTGAGCCTTCAAGGCCTCACGGAGCGACTCGATACGCGCTGCCTCCGGCGCGCCTTCGCTCTTCATGATGGTCGCCGCCGCGCCAAAGCCCGCAATGCCGGGCACGTTGAGCGTCCCGGAGCGCAGCCCCCGCTCGTGATCGCCCCCGTGCATCTGCGCCGCCGGCATTCCACGGGTCTGCAGGGCGTCCCGAACATAGAGCGCGCCAACGCCTTTGGGGCCGTAGATCTTGTGGGCAGAGAAGCTCGCCAGGTCGATGTGCATGTCCTCGACTGCGAACGGCAGGTAGCCAAGGCCCTGCGCGGCATCGCAATGAAAGGTGACACCGCGTGCCCGTGCGATGGCGCCGATTTCACCGAGCCTCTGCACGACGCCCACTTCGTTATTGGCAAGCATCACGCTGAGCAGCACCGTCTCGTCGGTCAGTGCTTCGGCGATCTCCTCTGGCGAGACGAGTCCCTCCTCGTCTACGTCGAGCCGGGTGACGCGCCAGCCCTTGCGTTCGAGAGCGGCGCAGCTGTCGAGCACGGCCCTGTGCTCGGTGCGGACGGTGACGATGTGCTTGCCCTCGTCTTGGCGGGCTTCAGCGACACCGCAGATCGCCAGATTGTCACTTTCCGTGGCCCCTGAGGTGAAGATCAGCTCCTCGGGCTTGATGCCGATCAGGTCGGCGAGCTGCGCGCGTCCGAGCTCCGCTGCGACCCGGGCGGCCCTGCCGTGGGCGTGGGTTCGACTGGCCGCGTTCCCGAACTGTTCGCTGAAGTAAGGAAGCATCGCAGCCAGAACCCGCTCATCGACGGGCGTCGTGGCCTGGTGGTCCATATAAATAGGCATTTGGTCCATCGGTCCGACCAAGCCTAGCGCCGACCATGTGCGCCTCCAACGCGTTGATCTATGCTTTCTCCATGGCAGGAGCGAGCATCCTTTGTGCAACCGATCTGACCTCTGCAGGCCCCCGAACCGTCGATCTCGCGATTGCGGCGGCCAAAGCCTTTGGGGTGCGGATTGACCTAGTCCACGTTCTCGATGACGCGGACTCCTGGTGGCCAGAGTCCCCGGAGCTTCAGGCGGCTGCCGAAGCGGCCAAGGCAGACTCGACACGCTACGAAGCCGTCCTCGAGGCCGAGCTTCAAAAGGAGCAGGACCGTTGCACGGCTAGTGGTGTCGAGTGCGATGCGTTCGTCGTTCGTGGTCGTCCGTGGCGCATCATTCCGGAGCTAGCCGGCGAGCGAGGCTCCTTCATGATCATCATCGGTCCGTATGGGTCCAGCGGTCCGCGATCGGTCGAGGGGAGAGGCGCGACCGAGCTGGTTCTCGGATCGACTGCGCAGCGTGTGATCCGCGCCGCCGATCGGCCCGTTTTCATAGCTACCGGCGCCGCGCCGATCCCCGATGCTCTTGAAGGTACCAAGTGGTTCGTCGGTACCGACTTCTCTGCATCGGCCTTGGCTGCAGTTGCCTGGGCGAAGCGCGCGGCCGCCCGCGTGCACGGCGAGCTTCACGTCGCCAACGTTGTCATCCCTGCGGGTGGCGAGGAGAAGCCCGATGAGGAGCGCACCTGGCGCCAGGTTCTGCGCGACCAGAGCAAACTCGAAGCGGGCAAGAAGCTTGCGGCGTACGTCGAAGAGCACGCGCCCGGCGCGCAACTTCACCAAGTAGTTTCCGCCGACTACGCCTCGCATGCGATGTGCGAGGCTGCAAACGAAGCTGGGGCCGATGTCATAGTCGTGGGCACTCACCGGCAAGGCGTGCTGGGCCGATTGCTCCTCGGAAGCACGGCATCTCGCTGCCTTCGGATCTCGCCGATTCCGGTGCTAATGGTTCCCGAGCAAGCTCGGTAGTCCGTCGAGGCTCACGGCGTTGTTCTCGCTCTCGTACTTCGCGAGACCATCGGGGCCTTTGCTTTCGGCCCAGCGCTGTAGTTGGTCACGCTCGCCTTTGAAGTCGTACAGTGGCACGCCGTAGCCGCAGGAGTCGCTAATCCGGTTTGCGCGAACCCGAATGATCGAACGCACACCAGGGTAGTCTTCGAACTGTTCGCTCAAGCTGGCAAACTCCTCGTCACGCGGCTCGATGACGTCTCCGACCCCGTGCACGCGAACGATGCGTGGCGGGCCCTCGAACGCGCAGAACATCACGCAGATGCGGCTATTCTCGCGAACGTGCGCAATCGTTTCCACGCCGCTCCCGGTGAAATCCAGATACGCGATGCTGCGATCGTCGAGCACGGCGAAGGTGCCCGCGATGCCCTTCGGCGACAGGTTGATGTGCCCGTCCGGAGTCAGCGGTGCCGTGGCCACGAAGAACATCTTCTGCTGGTCGATGAACTTGCGGAGCTTATCGTCGAAAGCATCGAAGGTCTTGGCCATGGGCCAACCTTGACACTCAGGCGACCGTACTCTAGATCCGCATATAGGACTGAAACAGTCCGATATCTAAATATCTGAAAATGCTTCGAATTTCGAAAATGACAGACTACGCAGTCGTGTTGGCCACACACTTGGCTGCCGCGCAAGGGCCGCATACTGCCCGCGACCTCGCTGTACAGACCCAGATTCCAGAGCCGACCGCAAGCAAGGTTCTGAAGAACTTGGCACGCGCCGGCGTAGTGATTTCGCAGCGCGGCGCAAAAGGCGGCTACGCGCTCGCCCGCCGTCCCGAGCAGATTGGCGTCAACGAAGTCATCGAGGCCATCGAAGGGCCGATTGCCGTGACTGAGTGCTCTGACGAAACGGCCGACTCGTCTTGCGAGTACGAAACCAGTTGCGGGGTGCGCGCCAATTGGCAGCGCATCAACTCGGCGGTCCACCGCGCACTCTCCGAAATCACCTTGGCCGACATGGCGTTTCCCGGGACCGCAGAGCTCGTCTCGATTGCCCGCTCGAGCGAAGAAGCCGAGAGCCTTCGCAGCACCGGCACGCAGAGCAACGATATTCACTGAGGTGGAGTGACTCATGTCAGCAGCAACTGAACAGATCGATGACATCCTCAACAAGGGCTACGACGCCGGTTTCGTCACCGACATCGAACAGGAGTATGCGCCGCCTGGCTTGAGCGAAGAGATCGTCGCCTTCATCTCGAAGAAAAAGGAAGAGCCGGACTGGCTCTTGCAGTGGCGACTCAAAGCGTATCGGCGCTGGCTCGAGATGAAGGAGCCGAGCTGGGCCAAGGTCAGTTACCCGAAGATCAACTATCAGGATATCTGCTACTACGCCGCGCCGAAGACGAACGAGAACGCGCCGAAAAGCCTCGACGAAGTCGACCCGGAGCTCCTCAGAACCTATGAAAAGCTGGGGATTCCGCTGCATGAGCGTGAGATCCTGGCCGGCGTCGCTGTCGACGCGGTCTTCGATAGCGTCTCGGTCGCCACGACGTTCCGCGAGAAGCTCTCCGAGGTTGGGGTCATCTTCATGCCGTTCTCCGAGGCGGTGCGAGAGCACCCGGAGCTCATCAAGAAGTACCTGGGTTCGGTCGTGCCGGTCTCCGACAATTTCTTCGCGGCGCTCAATAGTGCTGTCTTCAGCGACGGTTCGGTCGTGTACATCCCGAAGGGCGTCCGTTGTCCGATGGAGCTTTCGACGTACTTCCGAATCAACGCTGCGAACACGGGGCAGTTCGAACGGACGCTGATCATCGCAGACGAGGGAAGCTACGTGAGCTACCTCGAGGGCTGCACCGCTCCGATGCGTGACGAGAACCAGCTGCACGCTGCGGTCGTCGAGCTGGTGGCGCATGAGGGCGCGCAGATCAAATACTCGACGGTTCAGAACTGGTATCCGGGCGACGAGAACGGGAAGGGCGGCATCTTCAACTTCGTCACCAAGCGCGGGCTTTGCGAAGGCGCCCGCTCGAAGATCAGCTGGACACAGGTCGAGACGGGGTCGGCGATCACCTGGAAGTACCCGAGCTGCATTCTCAAGGGGGACGGCTCGATCGGAGAGTTCTACTCGGTCGCCCTGAGCAACCATCGCCAGCAAGCCGATACGGGGACCAAGATGATCCACCTCGGCAAGAACACGAAATCCACCATCATTTCCAAGGGTATAAGCGCCGGCCATGGTCAGCAGACCTACCGTGGCGGGGTGAAGATTTCCCGAGGCGCCAGCAACGCGCGCAACTACACGCAATGTGATTCTCTGCTCATCGGCGACAAGTGTGGCGCGCATACAGTGCCCTATGTCGACGTGCGCAATGCCTCGTCGAAGCTCGAGCATGAGGCGACGACTTCGCGCATCGGGGACGACCAGCTCTTCTACTGCAGGCAGCGCGGACTTTCGGAAGAAGACGCGGTGAGCCTCATCGTCAACGGCTTTGCCAAGCAAGTCTTGAAAGAGCTACCCATGGAATTTGCAGTCGAGGCGCAGAAGCTCCTCGGCGTGAGCTTGGAAGGAGCAGTCGGCTGATGTTGAAGATTGAGGACCTGCACGTCGAGGTAGACGGCAAGCCCATCCTCAAGGGGATCAACCTCGAGATCGAGGCAGGGCAAGTACACGCGATCATGGGGCCTAACGGCTCCGGGAAGAGCACTCTTGCGTACGTGCTAGCCGGACGCGATGGCTACGAGGTCACCAAGGGAAGCGTGACTTACAAGGGCGAAGATCTGCTCGAGATGGCGCCGGAGCTACGCGCCGCCGAAGGGGTCTTCTTGGGCTTCCAATACCCGGTCGCGATTCCGGGCGTGAGCAACATCTATTTCCTGAAGGCCGCACTCAATGCAATTCGAAAGCATCGCGGAGAAGCTCCCCTCGACGCGATCGACTTCATGAAGCTCTCGAAGAAGAAGGCCGCGCTGGTTCAGCTTCCGGACGAGCTTACCAAGCGTTCGGTAAACGATGGTTTCAGCGGCGGCGAGAAGAAGCGCAACGAGATCTTTCAAATGGCCATGCTCGAGCCTTCCCTCGCGGTGCTCGACGAGACCGACTCCGGGCTCGATATCGATGCGCTCAAGGTCGTGGCCGAGGGCGTGAACGGCCTGCGCGGCCCGGATCGGGCCATGCTGGTCATCACGCACTACCAGCGTCTACTCGACTACATCGTGCCCGATGTCGTGCACGTTCTGATAAACGGACAGATCGTTCGAACGGGAGACAAGGAGCTCGCCAAGCATCTCGAACTAGAGGGGTACAGCGAGGTCCGGGACGCATCTCAGCTGTGACGGAAGCAAGCCGCCAGACACTTCTCGAGAGCCTTCCCTCTTCGTTTGACACGGGGCCGGATTGGCTTCGCGCACTTCGTGGGCGAGCCTCCGAAGCTCTGCGGGAGCAAGGGCTTCCAACGAAGCGCACGGAAGCGTGGCGCTTCACTCCGGTGCGTTCGGTCGTCGACACGGAGTTCTCGCGTGAGGACAAAGACGTCCCTGCGCTGGTCTCGGAGCTCCCCGCAGGGGTCAGCGTCCGAAGCCTGAAGGAGGTTCTCGAAACTCAGCCCGAGCTTCTCGAAGGCCGGCTCGACTTGGGCGGCGCGCCCAGTCACTTTGCGGCACTCAATACGGCGCTGTTCCGCGATGGACTTTGGATCGACGTTCCCAAGGGCACTGTCGTCCAGGCGCCGATCGAGATCGCACACGCGGTCCCTTCGTCTTCCGCGCCCGGCGTCGCGTATCCGCGCGTCTTGGTCACGGTCGGGGAGAGCGCCGAGCTGACTTTGATTGAAGCCTATTCTGGCGACGAGTCGCGTCAGCTCAGCAACTCGCTGGTCGAGGTCGACCTCGGACGCGACGCGAAGATGAGCCATGTGCGCGTGCATGAGAATCCAGGGCTGCAGGTCGGCCGTGTCGACGTTCGGCAGGGCCCGGACAGCCGCTACCGTTCGACCGTCGTCACCTTGGGCGGCGCCCTTCTGCGTTTCGATGTTCGCTGCCTGCTGCAGGGCAAGGGCGCCGAATGCGAGCTCGATGGCGTGTACCTGATCGACGGAGACGATCACGTCGACCACCACACCTTGGTCGAGCATCAGGCGCCGAACTGCCGAAGCGGGCAGACCTACAGGGGCATCGTCTCTGGGAAGGCCACCGCCGTTTTCGACGGTGTCGTCATCGTGCACCGCGATGCTCAGAAGACCGAAGCCCATCAGGAGAATCGCAACCTGCTTCTCTCCGATATGGCCACGGTCCACACCAAGCCGCACCTCGAGATCGACGCGGACGACGTAATTTGCAGCCACGGCGCTACCGTGGGCTCTCTCGATGAGGACCAGCTGTTTTATCTTCGCGCGCGCGGTGTTCCCGGAGACTTCGCCCTTGCGATGCTGACCTATGCGTTCTTGGAGTCGATCGTGGATCGGGTCAGCCACGAGCCGACTCGGTTGCGCATGCGCGAGGCGCTCCTTTCGCGAATTCCGCATGGTGACGAAATCCGGGGGGTCACGTGAACGAGGTGTCGCCCATCGCTTCGTCCAAGCATGTGGCCTTTGACGCTGAGCGGCTACGCAGAGACTTTCCGGCGCTTCATCAAGATGTGCACGGCAAGCCCCTGGTCTACTTAGACAGCGCGGCCACTTCGCTCAAGCCTCAGTCGGTGATCGACGCCGTAGACGAGGTCTACGCGAAGGACTGCGCCAACATCCACCGAGCCGTTCATCTGCTCTCGCAGCGTGCGACGGTTCGCTACGAAGAGGCGCGCGAGAAGGTTCGCACCTTCTTGAACGCTGCCAGGAATACCGAGGTCGTGTTCACCCGGGGAACGACCGAGGCGATCAACCTAGTGGCGCAAAGCTGGGGACGCAGCTCGCTCCGAGAGGGCGATGAGATTCTGGTGACCGAGCTCGAGCACCACTCGAACATCGTGCCCTGGCAGATGCTCTGCCAGCAGACGGGTGCGAAGCTCGTCGTCGTGCCGATGACCGACCGAGGCGAAATCCTGCGCGAGCATTTCGAGCAGAAGCTCAGCGAACGTACGCGCCTCGTCGCGATGGCCCATGTGTCGAACGCTCTAGGCACGCTGCTGCCGGTGCCCGAGCTGATCGCCCTCGCGCATGAGCGCGGCGCGCTGGTTCTGCTCGACGGCGCCCAGGCGGTTTCGCACGTCGACGTCGACGTGCGGGCGCTCGACTGCGACTTCTACGCCTTCAGCGGTCACAAGCTCTACGGCCCGACTGGGATCGGTGTGCTCTACGGAAAGGAACGGCTCCTCGACGGCATGCCTCCCTACCAGGGCGGCGGGGACATGATCCGCTCGGTCACGTTTGAAGAGACGATTTACAACGAGCTTCCCTACAAGTTCGAAGCGGGGACGCCGAACATCGCCGGCGCGATCGGACTCGGAGCTGCCATCGACTACGTTCTTTCGTTTGACGCAGGGCTGGTCCATGCGCACGAGAACGCTGTTCTGCGATACGCGAACGAAGCGCTCGGGGCCATTGCGGGGCTGCGCCTCGTCGGCACGGCGCCGGGCAAAGTCGCGGCCCTTTCATTCCTGATGGACTCGGCGCATCCGCACGACATCGGCACGATCGTCGATTCCGAAGGTGTTGCGATTCGTACTGGCCACCACTGTGCGCAGCCGGTCATGGAGCATTTCGGCATTGCCGCGACCGCGCGCGCGTCGCTTGGCATGTACAACACGACCGAAGATATCGATGCCTTGGTCAGCGCACTTCAAAAAGTGCAGGAGTTGTTCGGCTGATGGATCTTCGCGAGCTCTACCAGGAAGTCATCCTCGACCACGGCAAGAACCCTCGGAACCACAGCTTTCCCGAGCCGCACAATCGAGAAGCGCGAGGCTACAACCCCCTGTGCGGCGACAAGATCACGCTACGCTTGCAGCTGGATGACCAGACGATTACCGACGTGGGTTTCGTCGGGCAGGGATGTGCCATTTCCCAGGCGTCCTGCTCCACGATGACCGAGGCTATCAAAGGCCTGACGCTCTCCGAAGCCGAAGCCCTTTTCTCGAAGTTTCACACCATGCTCACGAGCGAAGACAGCTCCGACGACGACATCGAGGAGCTCGGCAAGCTCGCGGTATTCGCAGGAGTTCGAGAGTTCCCGATGCGCGTCAAGTGCGCGACGCTGGGCTGGCACACCCTCAACCAAGCTCTTCGCAACGAGAGCGCAGAAGCAACGACGGAGTAGAGTGGTGGTCGACGACATTGAGCGATTGAAGATCCACAAGATCAAACCGAGGACCACGTCGGATCACGTGTTCTTGCCCGTGTCCGAGCCGCATCATCCGCCGACGGAACCCATCAGCGAAGCGCTGGGCGGGACGGGCGAGAAGCTCGCCAAACCCATCGAGCCAAGGCTCGTCGAAGCTGCCATCATCGAGGCGCTGGAGACAATCTACGATCCGGAAATCCCGGTGAACATCTATGACCTCGGATTGATCTACGGCGTCGAGGTCAACGAAGAGGGCCGCGCCGAGATCCGGATGACCCTAACCGCGCCTGCTTGCCCGGTCGCAGGAGCAATCGTCGAAGAGGTCGCGGAAAAGTCGGGTCGCGTAGAGGGAGTGTCGACTTCCCACGTCGAGTTGGTATGGGACCCGCCCTGGACTCCGGACCGCATGACCGAAGCCGCCAAGCTCGAGCTAGGGATGATCTAGAACCTCGCGCCTGAATCCCGACGCAGCAGTCCCTGACGCCGACACTGCCACTGGCACCCGCGCTGCCACTGCCTTACGCTCCGTCGCCATGGACCGGGATCTCTCAGGCCGATGCGGAACTTGCGGCTGGTACATCCGCAAACGCCAAGAGCCGGACGAGTCGTGGGTTGGG
>Ga0316201_10000153_pt1 | contig 32081 bp, 29 predicted proteins | sample CS6wburrow_MG_FD_204516 | JGI IMG/M metagenome (GOLD analysis project Ga0316201, IMG submission 204516) | Coastal sediment microbial communities from Delaware Bay, Delaware, United States - CS-6 worm burrow | ecosystem: Environmental > Aquatic > Marine > Coastal > Sediment | place: USA...
AAACATTTTTAAACTTTGGCTTCCGCCGAAACTAATTCCGGTATTTATAAAAAAATGTGGTATTGATCCAAATAAAGAAGGGCATCAAATTACAAGCCAAGAAAGGAACACCATTAAGTCGTTGATGAAAGATTTTAAAATTGAAGTAACTGGCTATAGACCTTTCAAAGAAGCAATCATTACTGCCGGCGGAATTAGCACTAAAGAAATTGACCCAAATACCATGGAATCAAGATTAGTCAAAAATCTATACTTTGCTGGCGAAGTTATAGATGTTGATGCAGATACCGGCGGGTATAATCTGCAAATAGCTTACTCTACCGGATGGTTAGCTGCCGAAGCTAGTGTCAAATCAATTGGATAGACTACTTACCGCAAACTGTTTCAATTATTTTAGCACACACCAAATTAGGATCCATATTCGCTGCGGGCCGGCGATCTTCTAAATATCCCTTGCCCTCCTTAGCTGTCAGCATCGGAATCCTTACTGAAGCACCCCTATCGCTAACGCCATATCTAAATTCATCAATCTTGCAAGTCTCATGTAATCCTGTTAGTCGTTCTTCATTATGCGCACCATAAACAACCATATGTTCAGTATGTTTTTTGCCTAATTTCTTACAGGCTTCTTCAATAAATTTGATACCACCTGGTGCTCGCATTTCTTTTGTGCTGAAATTTGTATGTGCGCCCGCGCCATTCCAGTCACCGGACACCGGCTTTGGATGCAACCTAGCGTTTACTTTAAAATCTTCGCCAATGCGATATAATAACCAACGAGCTAACCACGTTTGGTCTGCTGCCTCCAAAGCATTAAGCGGTCCAATTTGGAATTCCCACTGAGCAGGCATTACTTCTGCATTAATGCCGGATATCTCCAAGCCAGCTAGGATGCAGGCATCCATGTGTGCTTCAACGATAGGTCTGCCAAAAACTTCATCGGCACCTACGCCGCAATAATAACCACCCTGGGGGGCAGGAAAACCATTGTCGGGCCACCCGAGTGGCTTGAATCCTTGAAATAAGGTATATTCCTGTTCGATGCCAAACCACGACTCATGTTGTTTATATTTTTCAGAATATTCTCTAAGTATTGCTCTTGTATTGGATTCGTGTACCGCCCCATCAGCATTAAATACTTCACATAATACAATTACATTATCACCACCTCGAATTGGATCCGGAATATATTTAACCGGTTTCAGCATACAATCGCTATTATGTCCGGTTGCCTGCATTGTGCTCGAACCATCAAATCCCCAAATTGGTAGATTATCAATGTTCTTTATTTTTTCATTAAGTATTTTTGTCTTCGATCTTAATTTTTCGGTGGGTTTATGTCCATCCATCCAAATATATTCAGCTTTTATTTTCTTCATAGAGGTTCCTTAATCCGTTAATTTCTATAAATTAACAATTGTGGTTTCTTTAAACGTAGATAGCACTAACATTGTGTGTGTTCTAATAACCCCAGGCCAAGACTGAATATCACTTAATAGCTTTTCAAGTTCTGTAGAATTTTTTACCCGCACCTTTAAAAGATGACTACCCTCGCCGGTTACCGAATGACATTCCAAAACGGAATTGTTGCTTTCTGCTTTATTAATGATATCTTTATAATGATCCGAAGACGCGCTGTCCACAGCGATAAAAGCACATAAGTCAAAACCCAACATTTTTGCATCAAGTTTTGTATGGTGACCTTTGATTATTTTGGATTCAACTAATTTCTTTATCCTTTCGGCGGCAGCTGGTACGGATAGCCCGACCTCAGAAGCAATTTCACTAGCACTCAGGCGTGCATTTTTTTGAAGTAATGTCAAGATTTTAATATTAACTTTGTCTAACATGATTAATTAATATATTAAGCAAATATAATATTATGCAATAATTAATTATTTATAAGTAATATCTTGCTTAAATATATTAATATATAATGCTATTATGGTTTAATATTAAATCCAGTACCATATACCCAGCCACCAACTCCATAAGAATATCCGCCAAGCTCAATTGAATATTTATTATGTGTATAAGTAATCCCAATACCGCTACTTCCAAGTATACTCTTTGCTAAATTGGTTTCTGTCCTTTGGGTTATATTATTTGAATTAACGCCAATAGATAATTGCAAATTGTACGGTAGCTCGAAAATCCCTCCCATCCGTAAGTTGGAGGTTTTGGTGTGTGGATTAAATCCAATATCAAAGTTTAAATCTAGTGGTAAATGGTCAAGTCCTTTATTTGCACTCAGAATAATATTGGTAGGCAATTTTTCCTTTTGCTCAGTATAATGAGAGACGAATAAACCGAAATTTGACAAACTAATTCCAATTTGTATATCAATTTTTGAATAGTCATATATAACACCACTTGAAAAAACTAGCGCGGCTGCGTTATATGAATCCAAATTGCTAACAAAAATTCCTCCCGTAACCCCAAAACTGATATTTTCATTAATCTTTGACAGGCCGACACTAAACCACGCATCGCTCGCAGAGTATGTTCCATCCTCTATTCCGTCTTCATCAGATGATATAAAATCACCATAGCTTAAATGTCTCAGTCCCAATCCAAGATTCATGTTATTTAACTTTTTAACATACATTGCGCTTTGGGTGCTGATGTCCGCAGGATATTTTACAAGATTAACTTGGATTTGATCTGATAATGCGGCAAGACCTGCCGGATTAATTATATAGCTATTTGTATTGGGTGCTGTCCCAGCACCTCCTGCCGATGCGATAGCGCTAACCTGGTACCAACCATCTAGCCCATAGAGCGTCGTTTGCGAAAAACATAAATTCAGCAGTGTTAACAAAAATATGGTCTTTTTTATCATAGTAACGATACCGGATCAACGTCTATATTAACGTTTACACCGCTACCAACCTTTTTATTTAATAAATTATTTTCCAAATATTGATGCAGTTTTCTTCCGTTCGGATCAGACTCCTTTGATGATTTAAATACTATTTGCATCCGGTATTTATTTCTTAATCTTTCTCGGTAACACCATGCTGGGCCTAGAATTTCCAAACCTTTAAATCTCTTTTGAAAACTATTTCTTAACGCATTAGCGGTTTTATCGACACTATTTTTTTTTGTTCCTGAAAATTCTGCTTTTGCAAGCCAGGTGAATGGGGGGTAATTCAGTTCTTTCCTTTCTCCAATCATAATATTATAATATTTAGGCAAATCTAATCTGGCAGCATATCTGATAACAGGATTGTCTGAGTTATATGTTTGAATAACAACTTCACCCTGTTTCTTCCTTCGACCCGAACGTCCGGCCGCTTGATATATCAATTGAAAGGCTCTTTCACCAGACCGAAAATCCGGTAAAAACAGGCCCGTATCTGCATTAACGATTCCAACAAGGGTGACATTGGCGAAATCAAGCCCCTTGGCAATCATCTGAGTGCCTAATAAAATGTCAATTTTGCCGTTTTTAAACTTGGTTAATGTATTAATTAATGCCTTCCCTGATCTTGTCGTATCCATATCTAAACGGGCAATTTTTGCTTTTGGAAATATATTTTTAATGATGTCTTCTACTTTTTGTGTTCCTGTACCCGACAACGCCATATTACTACTCTGGCACTTATTGCACTGTTGAAGTATCTTTGTTTGCAAGTAACCACAAAAATGACATTGTAGATTTTCGCCGACGCTATGGTATGTGAGTGGAATACTACAAGTTGGACAATTGACAATTCCTCCACAGTCACGACAGCGATAGATAGGAGCGAACCCTCGTCGGTTTTGTAATAAGATTGTCTGTTCTTTTTTACCGAGCCTCTCTTCAATTTTTTGCTGTAGAGAACTTGATAGTATTTGTCCGATTTTACCTGTTTCTTCTTGTTCCTTAATCATATCAACAACTTGCACTTCCGGATATAAGGCATCATTAAATCTTTCCGACAAATAGAAATAATCTATCTTTCCCATTATTCTATTGTAAAAACTTTCAAGGCTCGGGGTTGCGCTTACTAATATAACCGATGCATTTTGAAGTTTGCCACGAACCAATGCAACGTCTCTCGCGTGATAACGTGGTTCGGGAGACTCTTGTTTATATGACAATTCCTGCTCCTCGTCAACGACTATCAGTCCTAAATTCTTTAATGGTGCGAATACAGCACTTCTGGCACCAATCACAACTTGGTATTTTCCGTTGGAAATGTTAGTCCAGGTCATTGCTCTTGCTGCTCCTGTCATTTTAGAATGCCATAACCCTACCTTATCACCAAAAACAGACCTGAACCTTCCGGCTATTTGTGGAGTCAAAGCAATTTCAGGCAATAAAATAATAATTGATTGCCCTTTTTCTAATATTTCTTGTGCAATTTTAATGTATACTTCTGTTTTTCCACTACCAGTAACACCGTGGAGAAGCATACCTGTATATTTTTTTTCTTTAATAAATTCTCTGATTTTGTCAATTGCTAGATTTTGGGTGTCAGAAAAAAGAATTTCTTTATGTATCGGATCAAAATAGAAATTGCTGTCTAGAGGCTCAGATTCCTCTTTATACAACTTAATCAATCCTTTTTTTTCTAGACTCCGACAAACTGACATGGGACTTGCAACCAAATTATTAAATTCTGTAATTAGGACAGGCGTGCCAAGCTCGATAAATTTATTTAGAACCTTTGCTTGGGCAGGAGCAACTCTATTTAAGCCTTCGGTGGGGATTCTTTGTTTCTCAAGTTGCGCCATCCATCGTTCTTGCGGTTTATACGCTGTAGATATATTTGATGGGATTACCGTTGCTGCTTTTCCAAGTGGTGTCATGTAATAAGCGCTTATCCACTTAATTAATTGCCACAAAGATTCATCTAAAATAGGTGATAGATCAATTATCTCTGATATTGCTTTAATTTTGCCCGAGAATTTAGTTTCCTTTGCTAATCTGACGATAATTCCTGGTAAAATTCTTTTACCAATGGGTGCGTAAACACGTATTCCAACACTCACATTTTTTGTGAAGTGTGCAGGAACCTGATATGTAAAAACTTGATATTGTGAGATTGGAAAAGCAACGTCTGCAAACATAATAGTTGAAAATAGATTATTGTTAACGGTCATAGCAATACAATTATTATTAAAATTGCTCTGTATAGGAAAAAGTAAACCCCCTTGAAAAGGTGAGTTTTTCTCAAAGGGATTTTAGGGAGGGGGGGTAATAATTTAAGCTTTGATAACGTATACTTTTATTTTAGGCTTTAAATCATCCGAAACTTTAATTGGTATGTCATAAACCCCTAGCGCTTTTATTGGCTCATCAAGTAAAATTATATGGCGATCAATATCTAGATCTTTTTCCAATAACGCTTTGTGTATATCTTGCGTTGTAACAGAGCCAAACAACTTTTCTTCCTCTCCAACTTGCATTTCAATTGTTAATTCAATTTTTGACAAGGAGTCTGCTATCTTTTGATTTGTTTTATTTATACGCTCATTTCGAGCAGATGTAACATTTTTTCGTTCTTCAGCTACTGCCAAATTACGTTTAGACGCCCTTAACGCTAAGCCAAGAGGTGCTAAATAATTCCGTGCATAGCCCGGCTTAACGTTTACTATATCACCGGCGGACCCTAATCCCTCTACATCTTTTAATAATATTACTTCCATATCTAAATCCTATTTTTAATCGGTTTTAAAGTTTGTTTAGCCATCGACGCCGCTACTTGTGAATGGCATTAAAGCAATATTGCGGGATTGTTTAATCGCCCGCACTAATTGGCGATGCATTTTGGCGGTTGAGCCTGTTACTCTGCGTGGGATTATTTTCCCCTGCTCGGTTACAAATCTTCTAAGCAGTTTTACATCCTTATAATCAATAAATGTTATGCCGTTCTCTTTAAAGTAACAATATTTTTTCTTTGTGGCAAATGTCATTTTTCACCTTCCTCTTTGATTTCTTCTTCACTTTCAGATTCTTCTAAATCTTCTTCATCTTCAGAATCAATATCGGGAACATCGTCCGGTAAGTCGCCAACCTTATCATCAGTTGAATCGTCATCTTCAGCGATGAGCTCAATAGTTTCCACTTTGACCGGTTCCGCATCCAATCCGACTATCTGATGTCTAATTACCGATTTATTTAGTATCAGAAAGCGCTCAAACTCCTTTAAAAAATCAAATTGTTCCGCACTGAACTGTAATAATATATATATTCCATATTTATTATTTTTAATGGGGTAGGCTAATCGTTTTTTACCCCACATGTGATGATTGATGATTGAAACTTTATACTTGCTAATTTCAGTTCCAATCTCATCAATGATACCTTTTGCTTTATCATCCTCTAAGTTTGGATTAACAATATATAATAATTCGTAATATCTCATTTATTCTCCTTCGTCTATAATCGCTATACCAGAGCAATCAATGGTGCTATTACCAATGACACCACTGACATTAATTTTATTAATATATTTAAAGATGGTCCTGATGTATCTTTAAACGGATCACCTACTGTATCACCAACTACAGCAGCCTTATGTGCATCTGAACCTTTAAAATATTTTTTACCGTTAATTTCTATACCTTTTTCAAATATCTTTTTCGCATTGTCCCAAGCTCCACCGGCATTAGATTGGAATATTGCCATCAGCACACCCGAGACAGTAACTCCCGCCAATAAACCACCCAATGTTTCTGCTCCGAAAATGAATCCAACTGCTACCGGGGTCAATATTGCCAACATTCCCGGGAGAGTCATTTGTCGTATGGCAGCGGTTGTAGAAATCTCTACACATCTACTATGATCCGCTTTGGTTAAAGCATTGTGGAAAACCTTTTTTTCTTCGGAGTTTGCTTTGTCCATGTCCGAATCATATTTTTTCATGATTTTTAATGCTGCGGCTAACTCAGGGATTTCTTTGAATTGTCGTCGCACTTCTTCAATCATAGACATGGCCGCTCTTCCAACTGCACCTATCAAAAAAGAGGAAAATAGGAATGGTAACATGGCACCTATAAATAAGCCCGCCATTACGCTGGCATTTGTTACGTCGATATTGACTATGGCAGCTGTCTCTTCCCATCCGGCTGCAATTCGTGTAATATAAATTGACGCTCTAAATGCTGCAAAAAGTGCTAAAGCCGTTAATGCTGCTGAACCAATTGCGAAGCCCTTACCAATTGCAGCAGTAGTGTTACCTACTGCGTCTAACTTATCAGTTCTTTCTCTAACTTCCTTGGGTAGCTCCGCCATTTCGGCGATACCGCCTGCGTTGTCAGAAATTGGTCCATACGCATCTATTGCTAATTGAATTCCGGTATTGGCAAGCATTCCTAAAGCAGCCATCGCAATTCCATACAATCCTGCAAAATGGAACGACGTCATAATTGCAACTGCGATAATTAAAACCGGTATTGCTGTAGATTGCATTCCAACGCCCAATCCAGCAATAATATTTGTTGCAGCGCCCGTTACTGATTGTGTGCTAATAGATTTTACAGGTCTTCCATCGATTCCTGTATAATATTCAGTAACCGATCCAATTCCGATGCCTGCAGCTAAACCAACCAATGTTGCAAAAAACACACCTAAACTTGTATATCCTACACCGCTTAGAGCAAATTCGCTCGGTAAAACGTTACTAATTATAAAATACATTACTACTATCATTATCGCCGATGAGCCAAAATGGCCACGATTTAGACCTTTTTGAGGATTACCGCCCTCTTTAACAGATACCAGAAACGATCCGACTATTGAAACGATCACTCCTGCACCTGCTAAAAGCAATGGCAATAAAACAAAATTTAAATCAAATTTACCGGTCACTAAAATACTTGCCCCTAAAATCATCGAACCAATGATTGCTCCAACATACGATTCAAATAGATCAGCGCCCATGCCAGCCACATCACCGACATTGTCACCTACATTATCAGCAATTGTAGCGGGATTCAAAGGATGGTCTTCTGGAATTCCTGCTTCAACCTTACCAACCAAATCAGCACCAACATCGGCAGCTTTAGTATAAATTCCGCCACTGACACGTGCAAACAGTGCAATAGAAGATGCTCCTAAAGAAAATCCAGAAAGAACATTTAAAATTGTAATGATGTTGTTGTCAAAATATGATTGATAAAAAAGGAATAACGAACCAAGCCCGATTACACCAAGCCCAACAACACTCATTCCCATTACTGAACCGCCTACAAAGGCAACTTCTAATCCTTGCGTTAAACTGGTCCGCGCTGCTTGGGTAGTACGATTATTGGATTTTGTCGCGACCCGCATACCAATAAATCCTGCCAACCCTGATGCCAATGCACCAACCACAAAAGATAATGAAATCAATACACTTGAGTCGGATTTTCCATAATTCGCAAAACCCAACAAAACGGCTACTGCCAATACAAATATAGCCAAGATCCTGTACTCTGCCTTTAAAAAAGCCATTGCCCCCTTTGCAATATTACCACCGATCATCTTCATTGCATCGGTTCCTTCGTCTTGTTTATTAATCCAGCTTGTTTTCCAAAAGCTGTATAGTAGCGCCACAACACCTGAAAGGATCACCAAATAAATCATGTTATTCATTAATCAACTCCTCGGTTTTTTCAATTCTATTAAATTCACTCATTGTTCTGCTTAACCCAATACTTAGAATACTATAAATTGCATCCGCTGTTCTTTGAACCATTTCTTCAGCTAATTGATGATCTTGCTTGCGAAACGGCTGTAATACATATTTTTCTGCTGGTCTTTTATGGTCACCGGCTTTAATGCCGAAACGAATTCGCGGAAATTTATTTTCATTTAATTGATATATAACTGATTCCATTCCGCGATGACAGCCATCACCGCCACTTGGGCGTATTCTGATTGTCCCTAAGTTTAAATCCACATCGTCAACGATTAGATATAAGTCTTCTATTCCAATGTTCCATTTATCTAATACTTGCCGAACTGCAAGCCCACTCCTGTTCATTCCTGTAGTGGGCTTAATTAGCAATAAATCGTTTTGGGGATTTTCAGCAAAAACATAATCACCTTTTCCGGGCTTGAATGCAACATTCATACGTTTTGCAAGTTCATTAACCACCCAAAAGCCGGCGTTATGTTTTGTTGATGAATATTTATCACCAATATTTCCAAGACCAACAAACACTTGCATTACTTATCTTTTTCGTCCTTAGAATTATCATCTCCAGGCTCTTCTGTTTGCTCTCCTTCTTCAGCTTCTTCAGCTTCAGTTCCATCTTCATCAATTTCTTCATCTTCATCGGTTGGAATATCCGGCTCAAGAGATTCTTCTTTCGGCGGAATAATCGCTAAGACATCTAAATCTTCTTCTGTAATGATCTCAATATTGTCGCTGACAACTATTTCATCAACTGTCATAACATGATTCATTTCAAAATCTGTTACATCAATTACAATTTTATCTGGTACGTCGGAGGGTAAACATTTAATCTCCAGACTAGATAAATTGTGCGTCAGAATACCACCTTCTTTAACTCCTTTAGCGATTCCCTCAAAGACAATCGGCACAAAAATTGTCATTTTTTCATCTCGGCGGACACGCATTAGATCAATATGAATTATTTCATCAGTCACCGGATGATATTGAACGCCTTTTATCATCACATATTGGGTTTTTCCATCTAATTCTATTTCAAAAATATGATGTCCGGTATGAATTGCCTTTCTAAATGTTTTTTTATCAACAGCTAAATTGATGTTGTCTTTACCTGTATAATAATAATTGGCCGGAATTTTACCTTCCTTGCGCATTACTCTCGCCACTTTCGAACCTGGTTGTTCGCGCTTCATAATTTCCAATTTTTCGTATTGTGCCATTTCAATAACTCCTTTACATTAAAATTTGAATAATTCACTGACGGACTTACCGCTATGAATTCGATTTATCGCGTCAGCAAAAATATTTCCTACTGTTACAATAGTAGTATTTGGTAATAGTTTTTCCTTTGGAATAGTAACGGTATCTGTAAATATAAATCTGCTAAATGGTGAATTCTTTAAACCCTCAACAGCTCCTCCGGAAAGTAATGCATGTGTTCCGACTAAACTGACTGACAGGGCACCATTTTCCATTGCTTTATTGGCAGCATTAATTGCAGTGCCTGCTGTATCAACAATGTCGTCTATTATTAAAACATCTTGATTGTTCAAATCGCCTATTAAATGTACAGCCTTCGATTGATTATGTCCTGTACGTCGTTTTTCAATCAAAGCAAAATTCATTCCGAGTCTTTTTGCGTAGGCCTGGCTCATTGACGCTGAACCAACATCGGGAGCCAAAACAACTGTTTTTTCGGGGTTTAATCCGATATTTTGTATTTTCTTCAGTAATACTAATCGGCTATATAATCCATCAAATGGAACCTTTGCAAAACCCTGAATCTGTGTTGAATGTAGGTCCATTGATATTATTCTACTTGCGCCCATCACAGAAAATATATCAACCATTGCACGGGCAGAAATCGGAACGCGCGGTTTATCTTTTCTATCTTGCCTACTGTAACCAAAATATGGAATAACAACCGTTACGCGATCTGCCGATGCTCGAACTGCCGCATCAATCATCAAAGCTAATTCGATTATGTTTTCAGCCGGACTATTTGTTGATTGGATAAGATAAACATCGCGATTGCGAATGTTTTCTTCAAATTTTACCCATATTTCGCCATCGGCAAATGTTTTTATCGACATTTCACCTAATGGCTTCCCAAGCCTTTCAGCAATTTTTTTTGCCAGTTCTGGATTGCTTCGACCTGCAAATATTTTTAACTTATTATTTTTCATAATTGTTGCTGAGGAGCAGGGATTCGAACCCCGATCGCCAGGACCAAAACCTGGTGTCCTACCCTTGGACGACTCCCCAAAATGTATTCGGGAACATTAATTACAACAAATTAAATATTGGCAGGTCTGCAAAGGAAGGTAAGATACTGTTTTTGGAAATAAGACTCAGCCTTTTTTGCTCTGGCTTCCTCGTCAAATATCCCAAACACAGTCGAGCCGCTTCCCGACAAACTGGCATAATTCGCGCCGGCCTCTATTAGGCCATTCTTTATTTCGCCAATTTTTGGATATGTTGGAATCACAATCCGTTCAAAATCATTATCAAAAATCACATTTGAGAGATTATTCCCCTCTAAAATGTCCGCAAAGTTAATTCTGTCTATATCTTCCTTCAAGTGTTTTTTTAATGCCTTGTATGCCCACGATGTACTAATAAAAATATCGGGGATAACTAATAAATAAAATCCTATGACCGGTTTATTTATTGGCGAAAGAATATCTCCAATTCCATTGCCTATTTGAGTGCCACCTAATAAAAAAAAAGGAACATCTGCTCCAATTTTTCCAGCTATTTGTAAAAGGTCTTCATTGTTTATTGTTAAACCATATATTTCTTTCAAACCCTTTAATGCTGCTGCTGCGTCGCTAGACCCACCACCCAAACCTGCACCGGAAGGAATGCGTTTTTTTAGTGTAATAGAAATTCCATCAATCGCAGGAAATTGTTTTTTTATCGCTAAGTATGCTTGAATACAGGAATTACTATCGTCTTGTGGGATTTGGGATTCAGATATATTAATTTTCCAACCTTTGTCAATTTTTTCGAGTATTATTGTGTCGTGTAAATCCAGCTCTTGAAATACGGTATGTATATTGTGATATCCGTCATCACGTTTATCTTTAACCTGCAAACCAATATTTACTTTGGCATTAGCCTTAAGTTCAATTGAGTTCATGTTTGTTTGGAAATAGTAGCTATTGCTTGTGCAGCCCAACCTTTGCCCGCACCAATTGCCCCTAAATAGTCCACGGTTGTTGCTTTTACAGATATATTATCGATTGGAATGCCAATGGCTGCTGCTAAATTTTCTCGTATTTGCAAAATATAATTTTTCAATTTGGGTTTTTGAATGATGATAACGCTATCAATATTATCTATTGAATATCCTTTAGCAACAACTCGTTTTACCGATTCAGATAGCAAGTCCAAGCTGTTTGCGCCCTTCCATTTATTATCGTCACTTGGAAAGTAATCACCAATATCCCCCATGCATGCCGCTCCCAATACGGCATCTATAATAGCGTGCGACAAGGCATCTCCGTCAGAGTGCCCAACAGAACCTTTATCAAATGGAATAATTACATCTGCAACAACTAATTTTCTGTTTCCATCTAATTGATGTGCGTCATAGCCGATACCTGTTCTAATCATATTTTTTCTCCAACATTAATTCGGCAAGCTTCCAGTCGCCTTGGGTCGTGATCTTAAAATTGTCTGAATTCCCTTCTACAACAACAATGTTATAATTTAATTTTTCCATTAATGCGGCTTCATCAGTTACAGCAATCTTATTTTGTTTTGCGTAAAGTAATGCTTTCTTTAATTGAGAAAGGCTAAATGCTTGCGGAGTTTGTGCTAACCAAATGTTTTCACGTGGAATTGTTCTATTAATACGATTGTTATTTGTATTGATTTCCTTAACTGTATCATGAGCGGGCATAGCGGCAACAGCCCCATCGTTGGTATTACAAGAATCAATTACTTTTCGAATTAGGTCATGTGAAATAAATGGCCTTGCTGCATCATGTACACAGACTATTTTACATTCAGGGGAAAGCCTATCGATCCCTACTGAGACCGAATCTTGCCGCAATTTTCCTCCTATGACCACCTTAATTTTATGTTTTAGCATAGATACTTCAGTCGAAATTGTATCCTGCAATTCCGTTGGAACAACTAAAACAATATCATCTATTAGACTACAACCGATAAATTGTTGTAAAGAATATAAATATAACGGTTTTTCACCTAATAATTTGAACTGTTTTTTTTCACCAAATCTTAGGCCTGAGCCCGCTGCTACAATTACTGCCCCGATTTTACCAACTTTTTCCATTCCTAAAGAATTAACATTGCATCGCCGTAGCTCAAGAAACGATAGTCATTTTTCTTAGCTTCATTATATGCTTTCAATATTAAGTCACGATTAGCAAAAGCGCTGACCATCATTAACAATGTACTTTGCGGTTGGTGGAAATTTGTAATCATAGCATCTACCATTTTAAAATTATAGGGCGGATAAATAAATTTATCGGTCCATCCGCGCTTTGGGCTAACTTGGAATCCTGATACTGCTACTGTTTCTATTGCTCGCACAGTTGAAGTGCCAACCGCAAATACTTTGCGGCGTTTTTTGCGGGCTGTATTGATTGCCAATGCTGCCGCTGGAGACACCTCGAAATATTCCGAATCCATCTGGTGACGATTTAAATCTTCGACCTGTACAGGCCGAAATGTTCCTAATCCAATATGTAGGGTAAGTTTTTCCTTTTTTACCCCTTTCTGCTCAATTTTATCTAATAACGGTTGTGTGAAATGTAATCCTGCAGTAGGCGCTGCCACAGCTCCCCTTCTTTCAGCGTATATAGTCTGGTAACGAATCTTATCATTTTTCTCAGATTCCCTCTTAATGTAGGGTGGTAAGGGAGATATCCCAATTCGTTCAATAATTGAATATAAATCATCACCTTCATGTTCAAATCTTACGACTCGACCACCTGACACGGTGTTGTCGATTACATCGCAGAATACATTGGGCGCCAGCTCTAGCTTGTTACCAATCCGCACTTTTCGAGCTGGGCGAACCATAACCTCCCACAAGTCTTCATTTAGTTCGCGCAGTAAAAAAACTTCAACTTTTGCATCTGTTCGGTCTTTGGTTGCAAATAATCGTGCAGGGAAGACCTTGGTGTTGTTCACCAACAACAAATCATTCTTTCGCATGTAATCTGTAACATCATAGAATTTTTTATGCTCTATTTCTCCTGTATCGCGATGTAAAACTAATAATTTAGATTGGTCTCTGCGTTTTGCCGGATACTCTGCAATGAATTTGCTTGGCAATGAATAATTAAAATCTGCTAATTTATATTTTTTCTTTTTTTCAATCATTAAACAAACCTCGTTGTAATTGTTTTTGCTTTTTCCCTAAAAGTTTAAAAGCTTTTTCCTGGGCTATTCGGCCGCGGGAAGTACGTTGAATAAATCCTTCTTTTATTAAAAATGGTTCATATACATCTTCGATAGTTGTGGCATCCTCTCCTATAGCAACTGCTAAAGATCCAATACCAACTGGGCCACCGTCAAATTTGTCTATTAATGTGGTTAATATCCTTCGATCCATTCCATCTAATCCTGTATCGTCAATTCCAAGTATCGTTAGTGATTTTTGTGCAATCTTTTTATTTATCTTACTGCTTGCCTTAACCTCTGCGTAATCTCTTGTGCGACGTAATATGCGATTTGCGATTCGCGGTGTTCCCCTTGAGCGACGTGCTATTTCCCACGTGCCTTCATCGTCAATTTCTATTTCTAAAATTCCCGCCGAGCGTTGCACGATATGAAATAAATCTTCATCACTATAGTAGTCAACTCTTAGCACAACCCCAAATCGATCACGTAATGGTGATGTTAAGTTACCTAAGCGCGTGGTCGCCCCAACAAGCGTAAAGGGTTCTATATTTAATTGCACACTCCGTGCACCAGGTCCTTTATCAATCATAATATCAATACGAAAATCTTCCATTGCAGAATATAAATATTCTTCAACAACACTATTCAGTCGATGTATCTCATCGATAAAAAACACATCGCGGTGTTCCAAGTTTGTTAACATTCCCGCTAAATCGCCTGCGCGATCCAACACGGGTCCTGAAGAGGGTCGAACATTTACGTTCAATTCTTTAGCTATAATATTTGCTAAAGTGGTTTTACCAAGCCCCGGAGGTCCAAATAATAGCACATGATCAAGCGCGCCAACCCTCTTGTTGGCTGCTTCGATATATACCATCAAACTTTCAACCAATTCTCTTTGGCCAATAAAATCATCAAAATGTGACGGGCGTAACGACTTTTCAATTATAATATCATCATCGTTAGGCGTAGGGTCGGTCATATGTAATTCGTTAATCATACAAAATAGGTAAAAAATGTATATATTGAGGGCGTGAAAATACTACTTGGATTGAAGGTTTTCCAAATATTGTGTGGAAAAACTGGTTTTTTAATCTAATATATAGTTTGAAATATAATCTGATCTACAGGGAAAAGGTAATATTAGCAGCAACAATCATTATGACAATTATTATTAAAAATGCAATATAGCTGCTTATATCTTTAAATGCATAAATTATTGGGTCGTCTGTCATGTTACCGTGTCGTGCGACCGCCCACATATGCAACAACCAGTAAAATAAAATAGGCAATGCCAACCAAATTAGAAAAGGGTTTTTATATAATATCATAACCTGCCCACTATTAATATATAAGGCTAGAATTATTAATGATATAACCCCGCTAACTATACCAGTCTTTTGTACAATTGCCAAATTAACGATACTATAGCCCCTCCCAAGCAACACTTCTTGATTAGTGTTTTTTATGAGTAATAAGTCTGTATAGCGTTTCATAAATGCTAAACTTAAAAAGAAAAACCACGAAAAACCCAACAACCAGGAAGAAACCTCTATTCCTGTAGACAAACCTCCCGCCAACACACGCAATGTATATAATGTCCCCAATACAATAACGTCAATGAATAGCTTTTCCTTCAAATATAATGTATAACTTGTTGTCATCGTTAGATATATGATTAGTGCGACTGTAAAGGTCATTGGTAAAAACATTATTGACAACAAAAAACCTGCAAGTAGCAAAATAGGTATGGCTAGTTTTCCACTAATCACTGATATCTGGCCGGAGGCAAGGGGTCTGTTCTTTTTTGACGGGTGTTTTCTATCTGCTTCTAAATCAAACAAGTCATTTAAAATATATACCGCAGAGGCGCATAGGCTAAATGAAAGGAACGCTATTATTGTTTGTTTTAATAATTGTGTTTCAAAAATCCTGTGCGACATAAATAGTGCTAGAAAAAGTAACATATTTTTTGCCCATTGATAAATTCGTAAGGCCCGAATCCACGGCACAAATTTTAATACTAATATATTTTCCGCGAGCGTCATCTATCTCAATATTTTTCTATTTCTGACAACAACAGTAATCATAAAAATCGTAGCCAAACCCCAAGAAACTAGTGTAATTATTAATGAGTTTCTCACTCCTCCTGTACGAAATTGCAATTCTACTGGGTTGTTATCAAGGGGTTTTAGTATTAATTGTCCATTCTTGTCGAGCAAAACAGCGTTATTTGAAATTATATCAAAATGCTTTAAATCCGTGGCGGGTATTTGGAGAAAGATATAACCATTTACTTTCACATCGTCGACGGGCTTAATAATGATTTGTGATGGGGTTACTTCTATTTCTGGTAGTCTAACATTTACGTATGGGTCCATAAGAATTTTTGGCGGCATAACAGGAAGGACCTCAAAACTGTCATAGGGGATAGAAGATGCTAGGTTTGTCCACATTGCAGTTGAAAACATTAACGGAATAGCTAATAAAAGTTCAAATTTTAGGTGTGGGAACCTCACAATAATGGGCTCAAAGACTTTTCTCTTTTTCTTGAATAAATAAATTAAAATAAAGGCAGTTAGCAGTACACTGAGGATTACCATAAGCCAATACAGAATAGCCGAATATACCATATCAAACCTGAAATAGTAGAATTCAAGGCTGTTTTCATTTATTCCTTCCATCCTTTGTCTTAACCAAAAATGACTAGTGTTATTGTACGCTCCAGTTATTACTTCACCAAATTTGCCAATAATAAAACTCCTAAAGAATTTTAAAAATATAACCATAAATCCCATTCCAAATAATATTATGTGAAATGATTTTTCCGCTACCTTTTTTACTATTAGCCAAAATCTAGTTTTTATAAATTCATGAAATTCTTTCCAAATTTCTTTTGAATAATTTGCCAATAAAAGTGCGAATCCAAAATATGATCCCATAACAAACCGAATCCCGTGATTCTTAATGCTCTCAAATAACGGAATATTTAAGACTGAAACCGCCCTCATCGTCAGATACCATATCTGATAAAAGGATATGATGAAGAGGAATGAAGCAGCAATAAAAACGGCATTATAATTCAAGCCTCCTTGATGTTGTGAAATGGCATTTTTAACTATCTTTTTATATCGGACAACTATCATAATCAACATAATTATTGCCAATCCCCAAAATTGTCCAGAATCGTGCGGTGTTAATGACCATCCAAGAAAATCTGTATGAAAAAATAAATGAATCGGAGGTATAGTAACAGTTGGTATTAGTGCATAAAACAGGAAAAATGGAATGTTATATGCATCTATCTCTACCCACGGACGAACATAGTCCCCATATGTATTAGCTGTTATATAAATTCTTGCAAAAGAAAACAGACCAGCCAATATTGGAATCATGAAAATTCTTAATACTCTTTTCCATTCTTTTTCAAAAATAACGTGGAATATTTCGTATAGTATATAAAATAGGCCAACATATTGAACAATATAAATTCCACCCTGCAAAACAATTAACCCTAAGACAGCTGCTGAGCCTACAATACCTACAGTCATCCTGCGATCAGCTACAAAATATATCAACCAAGGAAATAGGTAGAAATTATACCATGTAAAATATGCAACAGCAATGTGTTGCATAATAATTGGCGAGAACAAGAAAAGTACTGTAAATACTCTGAATTGTGAATTATTCCAAGTAAGCTTTTTCTTCAAGATAATTAATCCTGAAACACCGATTAAGAACTGAATTATAATATATAGCTTCATATAAACTTGTGCGCTAAATAGATACAGTATTGGTGTCAGCGGTGAGAACAATGCTGTTTCAGGATTTGCAATTATAGCAGATGTCCCCGGAATTGGCGGTCTCCAAGCAACCTCTTCTAATATATTCCACCAAAAATATGGTAGGGTATGATAATCATTAAAAGCTGTTTTGAAATATTCGAAATAGGCAATCTCCTTTATCCAGTCCAAAACACCAACATTATCACTCATCAGCCATAGAACTTGAATTATAAAAGCAATTGCAATGTATAAATGTCCTCTTTCCCAAAATTGAATAATTTTATTTGAGAATGCTTTTTTCAATTAAGTTATTCCCATTTTTCCTTTTAAAAATTTACCTGTGTACGATTTAGAATGTTTCACTAGATCTTCCGGTATCCCGGTAAATAGCACTTCACCACCCGCATCGCCGCCTTCCGGACCAAGGTCAATTACCCAATCGGCACATTTGATTACATCCAAATTATGTTCAATTACAATTACCGTATTACCGCGTTCAACTAAGGTCTGAAGTACTGTTAATAACATTTTTACATCAGCGAAATGTAATCCAGTTGTGGGTTCATCTAAAATATAAATTGTTTGGTCAGTTCCAACTTTTGATAATTCTGTGGCTAACTTAACTCTTTGGGCTTCGCCGCCCGAAAGGGTCGTTGCCTGCTGCCCAAGGCGAATATAGCCCAAGCCTACTTCGCATAGCGTAGTCAATTTTCTAAATACGGAAGGTATGTTTTTAAAGAATTGTAACGCATCCTCAACCGACAAATCAAGTATTTCGGCAATATTCTTACCCTTATATTTTACTTCAAGCGTTTCACGGTTATACCGCTTACCCTTACAAACTTCGCAAGTAACGTAAACATCCGGCAGAAAATTCATTTCAATTTTTATTATTCCGTCACCTTGACACGCTTCACAGCGCCCACCTTTCACATTGAAAGAAAATCTCCCGGGTTTATATCCCCGCAATTTTGATTCAGGAAGCTGTGAAAATAAATCGCGGATAAACGTAAATACGCCAGTATAGGTAGCAGGATTTGAACGTGGAGTACGTCCGATTGGTTTTTGATCAATATCAACTACTTTATCTAAATATTCTAGGCCCTTAATTGATTGATACCGCAGTGGATACTTCCTTGCCCTATGTAGGTCGCGCGCTAAAATTGGATATAAAGTTTCATTGACTAGCGTGCTCTTACCGCTACCGGAAACCCCCGTTACTACAATAAACCTACCGAGCGGAAAACTAATATCAATGTTTTTAAGATTATTGCCTTCAGCTCCCTTAATCATCAAATTTTTCTTATTACCTTGCCTGCGTACTTTCGGTAATGATATTTCTTGCTTGCCTGTTAAATATTGCGCGGTAATCGACTCATCATTTTTTAATAGCTCTTGGGGGCTTCCTGAAAATATAATCTTACCACCATGTTCTCCGGCTCCCGGTCCAATATCAATGATATAATCTGAAGCTTCCATTGTTTCTTGGTCGTGCTCAACAATTAATATTGAATTACCCAAATCTCTCAAAGCTTTTAATGTGTTTAATAGTCTCGTGTTATCACGTGGATGTAACCCTATCGACGGCTCGTCCAAAACATATAATACTCCAACTAGTTGAGAGCCAATTTGTGTTGCAAGTCTTATACGTTGATTTTCTCCACCCGATAACGTTGTTGCAGATCTATTAAGCGTAAGGTAATCCAATCCAACATTTACTAGAAATCCCAGTCTTTTAGAAATTTCTGTTAAAATTTGCTCGGCAATTGTCTTTTCAGTTTTGCCTAAATCTAGATTCTGTATAAATACTAAAATTGAACGAATACTCATATGCGATATTTCGCCAAGATTTTTACCACAAACAGTAACAGCAACGCTTTCTTTTTTTAGTCGCGTTCCTTTACAATCCGGACAAGGCCGCATGCGCATATATTGTTCAATCCAGGTTTGAATATGAGATGATTTTGTTTGCTGATAGCGGCGCATTAGATTATTGATTGTACCTTCCCAACCGCCACGGTAAGTACCGCTCCATCTCTCAGAATTGTAAGTCATTTCAAATTTGTTACTGCCCGTACCGTATAGCAAAATTTCTCGAACCTCGGAATCAATTTTAAACCAAGGTGTTGTAAAACTTAGATTATAATGTTTAGACAAACTTTTTAAGATACTTCCATACCAATTTCCGCGCGGTTGCTCGCCCAGTGGTGCAATTGCTCCCTGGATTAACGATTTGCTTTTATCGGGTACTACCAATTCGGGGTCAATTTCCATTTTTGATCCCAATCCGTCACATGTGGGGCATGCACCATAGGGAGAATTAAATGAGAACATTCGTGGCGTTAATTCTTCCATCGACACTTCGCAATGTGGGCATGCGAAATGTTCACTAAACAGATGGTCTTTATCGGGCAATTCATGAACTAAAATCATTCCTAAACCAATTTTGAGCGCCAATTCTATTGATTCTGTAAGCCGCTCATGGTAATCACCTTCGAGCACCAGGCGATCCACAACAACCTCAATAGTATGGTTTTTGTTTTTATCCAATAATATTTTTTCGTCAAGGGATTTAAGTTTGCCATTTACGCGGACACGCAGAAATCCTTCTTTTTTAATTTCTTCAAATACTCCTTTGTGTTCTCCTTTTCTTCCTCGCACAACCGGTGCTAAAATATAAATTTTTGTGTCGGTTTTAAACTTTTTTACAGTATCTACAATCTGTTGTACTGTTTGGCGCTGAATTGGTCTGTCGCAAATCCAACAATGAGGTTTACCGATGTGTGCATAGAGCAAGCGTAGATAATCATGGATTTCGGTAACGGTTCCAACTGTGGAGCGTGGATTGCGAGCAGCCGTTTTTTGCTCGATAGAAATCGCGGGCGATAATCCCTCAATATAATCCATGTCAGGCTTTTCCATCAAACCTAAAAATTGCCGGGCATAGGAAGAAAGAGATTCCACATAACGTCTTTGTCCTTCGGCATAAATTGTGTCAAAAGCCAATGATGATTTGCCTGAACCGGATAAGCCGGTAATTACCACTAATTTATTGCGCGGAATATCTACATCAACATTCTTTAGGTTGTGCTGCCGGGCGCCGCGAATTATTATTTTACCTGATTGTTGTTTCAACTATAATTGTAATTGGTTATTTCATATTCAAAATGCAATCTTCAATTTACATTTTATGTTTCATCTTTCAAAAACCGATTCTCAATTTTTATAATGAACATTTATTAGATGATTTCGTTATCATTTTATTACTGATATACATGAACATTATGCAGATTAATATAAATTAATGTAATTTATACTATGAGTTCGCTACAGAATCACATATTAATAGCTATGCCTCATATGGTTGACCCATATTTCGGAAAATCTGTTGTTTATATCTGTGAACATACAAAAGATGGTGCAATGGGACTTGTAATCAATCGACCATTTATGGAACCTGATCTCAAAAAACTTTTCACAGAGATTTATGAAGATAATGAGAATATCCTTAAAATTGTTCCAACCGTTCATTTTGGCGGTCCAATCATGATCGAACGCGGAATCGTTTTACATAGTACTGATCATACAGTTGGTGGCTCTGTTAAAATTGCCGACAAAGTTGCAATGACAAGTCATCGCGATATTTTGAGTGATATCTCGAAGAAGAAAGGACCAAACAGTTTTAAACTATTTTTAGGTCATTCCGGGTGGGGCAGTGGACAGCTCGAGAAAGAAATTGAGCGTGGTGATTGGCTGTTGCAAAACACCACACCTGATTTTATATTTGATGTCCCGGAAAAGTTTATGTGGGGACAGGCAGCTCGCACCCTTGGTGTTGAAACAAATGATTCTGCCGGGTTGAGCGGTCACGCTTAAATTTGTTTTTAGGATGGCTCATGAAATATAAATCATTTGTTACCACATTAATCTTAATCCTTATTACTTTTATGCTTAATTCGTGTAATCTTTGCGAAAATGATGAAATTGAAAACCCACTGCCTCGTGACTTGTCGATCACTGAACAAAAACTTGTTTCTGCAGATAATATCTTCGGGTTAAGATTATTCACGGCACTTCATACCGCTAAACCTACAAGCAATTTATTCATTTCACCTCTGAGTGTTTCCATGGCATTAGGCATGACGTTAAATGGCGCCAATGGCGACACCTATGAAGCAATGAAAAACACACTTGAATTGCATGGGCTTTCAGAAACGGAAATAAATGAATCCTATCGTGATTTGATCAATTTACTTATCAATCTTGATGAACAAGTAATTTTTAATATTGCAAATTCAATTTGGTACAGAAATGACTTCGTGGTTGAACAATCATTTATTGATGTTAATAAAGAATATTTCGACGCTGAAGTACAAAGTTTGGATTTTAGCAACCCTTCTTCTCTAACTATCATTAATAATTGGGTTGACGAAAAAACTAATGGGCTTATTGATAAAATTTTGGAAGAGAACATTCCCGCTGAAATTGTGATGTATCTTATTAATGCAATTTATTTTAAAGGTATTTGGACTAGCGAGTTTGATAAAAAGGACACTAAAACAGAACCTTTCTATAATTATGACAAAACCACTTCTAACATTTTGTTAATGCACCAAGAAGAAGATTTTTTGTATGTTGAAAATGACCAATTCCAAACAATTGATCTGATGTATGGAGACTCACTTTATTCAATGGTGATTTTATTACCAAAAATGGGCGTTGATATAAATGATTTTGTTGCTACTTTCGATGAAAATACATTGCCTGAGCAATTTTATAGCAATGAAATTAATCTTTACCTGCCAAAATTTGAGCTTGAGTGGAAATCTTCCTTGAATGATGTGCTAAAATCATTGGGGATGGAAATTGCTTTCAACACTGCCTTAGCTGACTTTACTAGAATTAATTCCAGTGGTAATTTATTTATTGATGATGTTTTGCATAAAACATTTATCAAAGTTGATGAAGAGGGAACTGAAGCAGCTGCTGTAACATCTATTGGCATTGGACTGACATCTATGCCGCAAACAATCGATTTCCGCGTAGATAGACCTTTTGTCTTTCTAATACGAGAAAAACATTCCGGAACAATTTTGTTTATCGGAAAAGTTCTGGATCTATAATACTTATTATTCTACGATTTTGTAGTTAGGATAGTTTTGTCATTGCGAACGAAGTGAAGCAATCTCAAATAAATATTTTAATTTTCAAACTTTCAATTATGTAATTTCAGCCCATGAAAAAGTACCTTCCAATCTTTGCTATCATATTTGCTGCATTATTATGGAGCATGGATGGTTTCCTACGCCAAGAACTTTATAATGTATCGTCATTTCTAGTCGTTGCAATAGAACATATAATCGGCGCAATTGTATTCTTACCATTCTTGCTGAAGGGTAAAAAAGAAATATTTGCAATGGGGCAAAGAGCGTGGTCATCAATTTTTTGGATAAGCGTATTTGGCGGTTTGCTTGGTTTATTCTTTTACACCAAAGCGCTCAGCTATATTAATTATATCGATTTATCGGTAGTTGTACTCTTGCAAAAATTCCAGCCGCTGTTTGCGATATCGCTTGCGGCAGTTGTTTTAAAAGAACGCATCACTAACAGATTTTTAATATTAGCAATTATGGCACTTGTTGGCGGATATTTTGTTACTTTTGGTCTAAGCCCCATTAACGCTGGGGATGATAAAACTATAATCGCAGCTTTATTGGCCTTGTTGGCAGCGTTTTGCTGGGGCAGTTCAACCGTTTTGGGAAAACATGCCTTAAAAACACTTTCATTTCCGGTTGTAACCTCATTACGTTTGTCGGTTACCGCAATAATTGCGATAGTTGTTTTGGTTGCAATTCAGGGTTTTTCTGATATTACTGTAATGACCGCATCGCAATGGAAGATCATATTATTAATCGTATTTTCTACCGGTTCGGTTGCTTTATTTATATATTATTATGGGTTAAAACAAGTTAAAGCATCGCATTCGACAATCTATGAATTGTTTTGGCCTCTATCCGCCGTTGCGATAGATTGGATTGTGCGCGGACGTATTTTAACTCCTGTGCAATTTGTTGGTGGTGCAATCCTGATAGTTTCGATCGTTCTACTTACGCGAGAACAACAAAAGCACAATGGAAAGCTTAACAAAAAAAGACCATAGACAGAATCTTGTTCTAAATATTTTGCATGAATATTTTTGGGGCTTTGGGCTTGCGTTTCACACCGTTTATGCAATTGTTCCATTATTTTTAAAATCACTTGGGGCACCAAACGGGGTTGTTATTTCCGTTGCTGGGTTATTTTCCATTTTAGTGGCTCTTCCGCAATTTATAACGACCGTATTATCGCGTAATAGGCAAAATATTAAAAATTTAGCAATTGGTGTACACCTTACCGCCCTACCACCAATTTTTATGATGTGGTTTGTTTTTGCTTTTTTTGCGCCAACCGGACCTACAGCCTGGATTTATTTCTATGTTTGTTTTATTCTCTACGGACTAAGCGTGGGGATGATAATTCCTATATGGGCAGGTTTTTTAAGACAAGTTGTAAAAGACAAAGATCGTGGAAGATTCTTTGGAATATCCTTTGCCTTCAACAGTGTCGGTGGTTTTTTTGGGGGAATTTTAGTCAAAATATTATTAAGCAGCTCCTTAGAGTTCCCAAAAAATTTTGGTTGGGGTTTTTCCATGTTTTTCATATCAATATTAATCGCTACCATTTTGTTTGTTTGGATGAAAGTTGAAAAACCGAATACTCCCTTTGTACAAAAAACAGTCCGTGATTTCTTAAAAGAAACAAAACATATTCTTAGCAAACAGTACAATTTTCGTCGTTATCTTCTATCGCGCGCTATTCTCACGGTAAATTACCCGGCAATCAGCCTTTATGCTGTGTTCATGCAAGATAAGCTCGGATTTGACGTTAGTGAAGCAGGAATCTTTACCGTAATAAATGTTATTGCCTACGGTTTTGCAAGTTATTTTGCTGGAGCGATCGGAGATCGTTGTGGACATAAATATGCAATTACCCTTGCTTATGTTTCCAATATGCTGGCTGTGATAGTTGCATTGTCAGTAAGTACAATGGCTGGTGTGTATCTTGTGTTTGTATTTGTTGGAATAGGGATGGGGGCATTTATGCCATCCGCAATGAATATGGTATTTTCTTTCGCTGGTAAACGCGATGGTAAATTATACATGGCATTAATTGATACTTCAATTGCTCCATTTACTTTATTGTCAATTCTATTGGCGGGAATAATAACTCAAACCTTAGGTGCAGTTTGGACGTTTTATTTTATTGGGTCGTTCCTTCTTTTGGGTATACTAATGTTAATCTTTTTTGTAAAAGACCCCGCTCACAACGATGAACACACTAATAATATTTTAATATAGTAAAACTGCTCAGAAAATTTTATCTTCTTTAGATATATTTTATAAATAATTCATTTAAACACCAGGACTAGCTATGCCAAATTATTTTACTGACAACCCCGATATAAAATTCAATTTAGATCGATTGGATTTAAAGGCGTTAGCCGATATTGTGGAGGCCAATTACTCCAACGCCAAAGAACATGATTTTGCACCTGCTGACCGCGAAGAAGCTGCACAAAATTATTTGGATATTCTCGAAGTCGTTGGTGATATATGCGCAGGGCCAATTTTTGAACGCTCACGTCAAATCGATGAAGAGGGACATATTTGTGAGAATGGCGACGTTACAATGAATCCTTTGGTTTTGGAAAATCTCAACGATTTTAAAGAAATGAATTTGATGGGGATTTCACTTCCTTATGAATATGGCGGTCTCAATATGCCTCAAACCGTCAAAATTGCAATAATAGAAATGGTGTCACGTGCCGATGCATCATTAATGACCTTAGTTGGTTTACAGGATATCGCAGAGACAATTGAAGATTTTGGTAACGATGAACAAAAAGTTAAATATATTCCGCCATTAGCCACAGGCGATGCCACTGGAGCGATGGTATTGACCGAACCGGATTACGGGTCTGATCTGCAATCGGTTAAAACGATAGCCACGCCACCCACAGATGGTGATGATGGCGGCATTTGGCACCTGAACGGTACGAAAAGATTTATCACAAATGGAAACGGAACAACACTTTTAGTATTAGCCCGTTCAGAAGAAGGCACTTCCGATGGTCGCGGACTTTCCATGTTTGTCTGTTCCAAAGATAAGACAATCAACATAGATCGAATCGAAGATAAGCTTGGCATTCACGGCTCGCCAACTTGTGAAATGACGTTTAATAATACTCCCGCTTATCTGGTTGGAAAACGTAAATTTGGTTTGATCAAATACATTATGTCATTAATGAATGGTGCCCGGATTGCCGTAGCAGCGCAGGCGCTTGGCATTGCTGAGGCAGCTTACAATTTGGCAAAAGAATATGCTGAAACACGCATTCAATTCAACAAACCAATCATTAGTATCCCGGCTGTTTATAAAATGCTTTCCGATATGCGTCTTAATATTGAAGCCGGTCGATTATTGCTTTATGAAACAGGGAAAGTGGTTGACAAGCTGAAAGCATCTTCAAAAAATCCGAATGCTGACCGAAAAGAAACCAAATATCTTGAACGATTAGCGGGAGTTTTAACGCCATTTTCTAAATATTTTAACGCCGAAATGGCGAATAAAACAGCATATGACGGGCTACAGGTAATGGCCGGAAATGGGTACATGAAAGATTACGATATGGAACGCTACTATCGCGATGCTAGAATTACAAATATTTACGAAGGAACTTCTCAACTACAAGTGGTTGCTTCTGTAGGCGGAATTTTAGCTGGCGTATTGGATAAAGAATTCGATAAATTTAAGGAATTGTCTTTTAAGTCTGAGTTGCAACCGCTTTCTGAATCTGTAAAATTAATGATCGCGTCCTTTGATAAGGCAGTAGAAATTGTTAGAAACCAGAAAGATCATGAATACACGGAATTCGTTTCTGAACGGATTGTAAAGATGGGTTTAGACATTTATATATCAACATTGTTTTTAGATAGTGCTACAAAAAATGATAGAAAAATAAAATTATCTGAACTTTGGATTACTGAAGCGGCGCTCAGAATAAAAGAAAATTCAGAATTTGTTATCAGCGGCAACAGAACTGTGATCGATAGCCGCTCTGATATTATCGTTTAATATATTCTTCCTGAGCGGTGTTCACCACCATCACAATGGATGGTTGAACAATTGATGAAATCAGCCTCAGGTCTCAATAATAATGATACAGTATTAGCAACATCTTCTGGAGTTGTGGTGCGACGCATTGGATTTCGATATTTTGTACGCTCAATCCAATCTTCCCACCTATCAGATATTTTTGTGAGCGCTCTCGTTGGTGTAACACCCGCCTGAATTACATTAGCCGTAATTCCAAACTTTCCAAGTTCCCAGCCAATTTGTCTTAAAATTGCTTCCATCGCTACCTTTGCTACACTTACCGGACCATAGCCTTCCATAGATACATAATTGCCCTCACTAGTAAAACCAAGCACCCGAGAACCCTTTCCAAGCAAATTTGCGTCATGAAGTTTTTGTGTCCAATATAGCATTGACATTCCCATAACGTGAACTGTCATATCCATCTGTTTACGACTAACATGCTTCTCTCCAAGAAGGTTCATTGTTGTTCCAAAAGCAATGGAATGCAGTAATAATTTTAATGTTCCTTCGCCAACAATGTCTCTGATAATTGGAACATATTCATTCATTATATCAATATCGGCAGCATTTTTATTCCAAAAATGCACACGCCCTCCATTTATTTCAGTCAATTCATCTTTAAACTTTAGGGCTTGTTTTTTTATATCAGCTCTATCAAAATGAAACCCAAGAATGCCATATCCGTCTTCAGCTAATCGTTTTGCGGTAGCGCCTCCATGGCCGGTTGAACATCCTAATATTAATACCCATTGTTTCATGTTTGCTCCAATTTTAAGGGTGCGAATTTAGAACAATATCTCTTTTTTACAAAATTTAGGTCAACGTAAAGAATGCTTGCTCATTTCTACAATTACCAATAACCTTGCCACTGAAATTCATACTATTTATGGAAGAATCAAAAACATGCAACAAAAAACAAGTTATTCAAAACAAGATTTATTAGACATCGCTGAAGGCAATGTCTTTGGTCAAGAAAATGGCAAGTTGCCTAAGCCACCATTGTTAATGATAGATCGCATTTTAAAAATCACGGAAGATGGTGGAAAATATGGCAAGGGTTCCATTTTAGCAGAATTAAAAATTAATTCAAAAAATTGGTTTTTTGATTGTCATTTTAAGGGCGATCCTGTAATGCCCGGATGTCTTGGGCTTGACGGATTTTGGCAACTATTAGGTTTTTTTCTTTCTTGGGCTGGTGGAAAAGGACGCGGTAGGGCATTAGGTGTGAAAGAATTAAAATTCAAAGGACAGGTACGTCCTTACCATGACAAGATAACCTATAAAATTGACATCAAAAAAATTATTAAAAAGCCTGTGTTTATTGTTTGGGGAGATGCTGTCCTATCCGTAAAAAATAAAGTGATTTATTTTGCCAAAGATTTACAAGTTGGACTTTTTGAGAATTTAACTTGGGATTTCGGAGCTGATCCGGCTCTAGATACATTTTAGTAATGTCTCTTCAGTGCGGAATAGTCGGTTTGCCAAATGTTGGCAAATCAACCATTTTTAATGCGCTAACCGCATCAAGCGTACCTGCCGAGAACTACCCTTTTTGCACTATTGATCCGCACGTGGGAATTGTTCCATTGCCAGACCCAAGACTGTTTGAGCTTGAAAAAATTTACAAGCCAGAAAAGGTCACACCCGCGATTGTTGAATTTACTGATATTGCCGGTTTAGTTAGGGGCGCAAGTGAGGGCGAGGGGTTGGGTAACCAATTCTTGGGGCAAATTAAACAGGTTGGCGCCATAATTCACGTCGTAAGATGTTTTAACGATAGTAACGTTGTGCATGTTGAGGGAACTGTTGATCCCGTTCGAGATGCTGAACTAATTGAAACAGAGCTATTATTAGCCGATATTGCAACCCTTGATAGGCGTTTATTTAAAATTGCTAAAGCCTCCAGAAGCGGCGATAAAAGTGCTGTTAAAAAAATGCAAGTGCTTGAGCAATTACTAGTACATTTAAATAATGGACACCGAGCGCGAACTTTTCCAGCGGAAACCGATGATATTCCTTTTATTAGATCTCTATTTTTAATGTCACGTAAGCCCATCTTGTACGTTGCTAACGTTGATGAAAAAGAAATCCAAAAGATTAAGCGCAGCGAACATGTACAAGCTCTTTTCGACTTTGCTGAGAAAGAAGGCAATCTGGCAATACGTCTTTGTGGAAAACTAGAACAAGAAATTGCAACACTTGAAGGCGATGATAAACAGGTGTTTTTGGATGAATACAATCTACCTGAACCTGGTTTAGAAAAACTTATTCATGCGAGCTTCAAGCTCCTTGATCTTGAAACGTTTTTTACCGGAGGTCCAAAAGAAGTTCGGGCATGGACAATCAAAAGAGGGGCAACTGCTCCTGAGGCTGCCGGTGAAATCCATACTGATTTTCAACGCGGATTTATTAAAGCTGAAATATTTAAATATAATGATCTCGTAAAACTTGGGTCGGAAATCGCCGTGCGCGACGTTGGGCTAGTACGCCAAGAGGGAAAGCAATATATTGTAAAAGATGGAGATTGCATTTTCTTTAAGTTTAACGTTTGATTGTTTCATGGTACATCAACTTATTGTAAATTGATATAGTTAATGAAGTCGTCAAAACAAGTAAAAGTTGGAGTAGTTGGTGTTGGGCATTTAGGCCAACATCATGTAAAACATTTTGCATCATTGCCCGGTGCTAACCTCGTTGGTGTTTACGACTTAGATGCTCCGCGCGCTACTGAAATTGCAAAACTACACAAAACCAACTTTTATAATAATTTTGACGATCTACTTTCTTTATGTGAAGCAATCTCTATTGTAACGCCAACACCGCAACACGCGCCAATTGCAGAACTGTGCATAAAAGCCGGCAAACACGTGTTTATTGAAAAACCGATAACCAAAACTGTTGCGGAGGCCGACCATCTATTATCACTTACAAAAAAGAATGGAACGGTAATACAAGTTGGACATATTGAACGTCTGAACCCTGCATTATTGGCGTTAAAAGGGTTTGAGTTAAAACCAAAATTCATAGAGGTTCAGCGACTTGCCCCTTATACGGTACGGGGAACAGAAGTCCCAGTCGTACTAGATCTAATGATCCATGATATTGATATAATTCTATCATTAGTTGATAGTCCCGTTAAAAATATCCGCGCTAGTGGCGTTTCAATCATGACAAATTCTGTAGATATTGCCAATGCCCGAATACGATTTGAAAATGGAACTGTTGCCAACTTAACGTCAAGCAGAATTGCACAGAATAAAGTAAGAAAACTTAAGTTTTTCCAGCGGGACATGTATGTTACAATTGACTTTTTGCAAGGACTCACAGAAGTATATCGTGCAATAGATTCGGACACAAAAGTTCCCAATGCATTAGTTACTGCCCATTTAGACAGCAACGGTAAACATCGTTCCATTGTTTACGAAAAGCCTGCAGTTGAAAACATAGATGCTCTTCGTTTAGAATTGACGAATTTCATCGAATCAATTAAAGGAAAAGCCAAACCAATTGTTGATGGCAGGGCCGGTAGAGATGCATTAGAGGTGGCAACTAATATCCAGAAAATGATTATTGAAGACATGCACTAGAAGTACTCAATCCTCTTAATTAGAGTTCTATATTACAATGTCAGCTAACTCCACCATCAATTCCATTTTTATAGTCGCGGGGGAAGAGTCCGGAGATATTCATGGCGCTCAATTAGTGCAGGAAATTAATAAACTAAACCCCTCCATACTTTTTATTGGACATGGTGGCGATAGAATGGAATCTGCCGGTGTAGAAATCATTAAACACATTTCAAATCTATCCCTTGTTGGCTTTACAGAAGTTGTGAAACATCTACCATATATTCACAAGGTAATGAAAAACACAGCCAATGAAATAAAAAACATTCACCCGTCTCGAATAATATTAATTGATTATCCAGGTTTTAATCTTAGTTTGGCAAAAAGAATTCAAAAATTACAAATTCCAATTACCTATTTTATTTTACCACAAGTTTGGGCTTGGAAAGAAAATCGTGCTTATAAACTAAAGAGGTTAACCGATCAACTGTTGAGCATTATTCCCTTTGAAAAAGAATGGTTTAATCAGCGGGGTATCGATGTTGATTTCGTTGGACACCCTTTTGTCGATATTGATAAGCCAAAAATAAATAAAAATGCTTTTTTCATTAAACACTCTCTTGATAAAAACAATCCTGTACTAACGTTGCTACCTGGTAGTCGACAGCAAGAGATTGATCGCCATTGGCCAATATTCAGAACTGTGATAAATAATTTGCGTGAGGTTTTTCCAAAACTACAATTTATTGTTGGACAAGCCCCTGATGTTATATTTACGGATTGTCCTAATTATGTGCATATAGAAAAAGATTTTCCACGCCTAACTATGCACTATGGTGATGCAGGATTGATTGCTTCCGGCACGGCAACTTTGGAGGCGGCAGTCACTGGTTTACCGGCTGTAGTTTGTTATAAAACATCTAACATTACTTATTGGCTCGGAAAACGACTTGCTAAAGTGAATTTTATATCATTAATCAATTTAATCGAGAACCGACAAATTGTCCCCGAGTTCATCCAGAAAAAAATGACCGCAGATATTCTAATTAAAGCAATTATACCTTTACTTTCCAACACCCCCGAACGCACTAAAATGATTGAGGCTTATAAGTCTGTAGCCAAAAAATTGGGCCCTCCTGGTGTATATTCGCAAGCTGCACAATTAATTATAGATCGGACTAATCAATTTGTAAAATAATGACAGCGCTCTTTCACAAAATTAAGATATCAACACTTACAGTAATAATGAGTTTTCTATATGGATCGTGCCGTTGGAAAGTTACTGGATTTGAGCCTGTGGAAAACCTATTAAACAAAAAGGTTTCATTTATCCTGGCATTCTGGCATGGAAACATGTTTATTCCATATTTTAGATTAGCCAAATATAACTTCCATATTTTAGCCGGACTTCATAAAGATGCTGAGCTGGGTGTTTTAATTGGAGAAAAATTCGGCTGGCAGTTTTTACGTGGTTCTAGTTCACAGAAAGGTAGTGAAGTATTTCCACAAATAATTGACTTTTTGTCAAGCCCCGGCAATGTTTT